>Ga0214919_10003611_pt1 | contig 23235 bp, 40 predicted proteins | sample LL1503_MetaG_FD_177994 | JGI IMG/M metagenome (GOLD analysis project Ga0214919, IMG submission 177994) | Freshwater microbial communities from Lake Lanier, Atlanta, Georgia, United States - LL-1503 | ecosystem: Environmental > Aquatic > Freshwater > Lake | place: USA: Georgia | collected... | reverse complement strand
TAGAGTCGTAATCCATCTCGACCATACCAATCATCATTCCGTATGTGTTAAACCAGTCAGCACCTTCATACATCTGCAGTTGCAGTTCAGCAACTGAGACGTAGAAGTTTGCAATACGAGTACGAGTATCTGCTGCTTTACGTGCAGAGTCTGAAACCATATTAGTAGCTGAGCAGTTAAATGATGGCAGTGGTGCCATCGCTTCTGCTAAGTCACGTGCTGCAACATCAATGAAGTTAGCCACGAGTGGCTTTGGATAATCTTCGGAGAACATCGAAGGGTAGACCTTTGAGAGATCTCCTTGACGTACCGAAAGAACATCACGCATACGCTGGTCGCGTGCAGCGAATTTGGTCTGCAGCCGACCTAGCTTGTCGTTAACTTCTTTTGGTGTTAGCACTGGGGTTCCTTACTTATTTTTAGGCTTTAAGTTTGTTGAACCAGCAACTGCTGCTGCGGTTGAACGAGCTAGTTTGCCCTTGCGATTTTTAATGTTTTCTTTAATGGCTTCATCTGCAGATTTAATTCTTGTTTCAGATCTTGCAGCACGGTCTTTAATAAGTTTAGGAGATCCAGGTTCAACAACTTTTTTGAAAACTACTTTTGCTCCAGTTTCAGGAGTTTGTTTAGGAGTTCCTTTTACTTTAATTGTTGTATCGGAATCTACACCTTGCTTACCTTTATATGTTTTAGCATAAGGTTTTTCTTGAGCAGCTTTTTGAAGTTTAGATATTTCAGCAGCTCGGATAGTATCTTTTGTTAACTTACCAGCTTTAATTGCTTTTGCAAGAAGAACTGCGTCTTTAACTGCAGCACCAGGAGCAACAATAGAAACAGCGGTTACAACACCATTAGCAAGTTTTTTTAATTCAGCGTTAGTTACTTTAACTGGATTATTACCACCTGCACGGGCTTTGCCTTGTGCTATCTGTTGCTTGGTTGGCTTTGCCATTAGTTGTCCTTAGTAGTCGTAGCGTTCTGGGTTCTTGAGATAACGCGCTTTTTGTGCCGGTGTCATCTTGGATGGAGAAATTTTATCTGGCATTACTTGCACCTTCTTTTTAACAGGTGCCTTAACAGTCGCTTTAGGCGTAGGCTTCTTTGTTGCCATTAGCACTTACACATTTTCTTTGACTTGCCACACTTTTTGCACTTTGATGCTGTTGCCATTGTTATCTCCCTAGACGAAGTGTTTGTTTTGATCTGCAAGCAGTTGGTCAATGTTGACAACTACACGCTTACGCTTCTCAGCTGATGTAAGAAACGGATTCTTAAGGTGGTGAGAGTTATACTGACCATAGTTGAGCATCTCACGTGCTCGGATTTCACAGAACCACAGCGCCATTACTAAGTCTGTCTTACCCTTAGTAGTAGGAGTCCAAGTGATTAACTGTTCAATCAGTGCCTTAACATTCTCCGTCTGATCAGAGGGAAGATGGATAAGATTGTCGCGGTGGTGCTTGCCATCGTGTTGCTTGGTGCCGAACAAAGTTGACATTGATGCAACACCGAAGCCTGCGTCCCACTTGTTGTTTCCAGTATGGTGTTCCCGCAGTAGCACTCCTCGGCTTGCCAGGTGCTGACGAATTCCTTCATCTTGGGTAAGGAATGATTGGAAAGCATTTTTCTCCACTATCCATTCACTGGGTCCATATAAAGAAGTCCAGTTAAATATCAAGTCTCTGATGTCTGCCGGAGATGGTCGCGTAATCTTGATTGCATCTATGATGTAGCGCTTATTAGAACTACGATCAATGGCATAACATATAGCTGCGGTATCGCCAATCATCGCTGGGTCAAGACCACAGATAATTGAGAAGCCGCTTAAATCTTTAGGATGACCTGGGTGTCCTGCAACTAATGGGCCGGATTTGCGCATACCGTCAATAGAGCCACGAACACAGACAGGATCAAAAGCAGAGTTCTCGGAGACATCTTGCTGTTGATAGACCAGCGCCCAAGTGCTGGTGTCCATCGCTTGACGCTCATTGTATAAGTTCCGTCCAGACCATCGTGGGTATAAACCGTTCTCGTCCTTGTCAGATTCTTCTTGCCCGTCAAAGGGTGCATCTGATTTAGGCCACAGAGTTTCCCACTTGTCAGGGTCCTCATCTGTGCTCAGCAATGCTGGCATTGCAAGATAGGTCCAAGGAACTAATCCACCTGGGTATCTATCTTCTTGGCGTAGCTCGCGGTATAGGTCAACGGATGCTACACGGGTACCGATAATAATAAGTTTACCTGTAGGGTTCAAACGGGAGCGAACGTCCTGGGTGAGCCACTTAATCTGTCGTTCAAAGTCATTAGCGTTAGAGAGCGTCACAGCATCGTCTACAATAATCATATCGGCACGCTTGCCGTAGATTTGACCGCCGATACCAACGGCCTCGATGTTCGGGTCCTTTTCAGATGACTCACGGAGTTCATCACCGAAGGTGACACGGGTTGCTTGCCAGGAAGCAGTCTTTGAGTTAAACCCTACGCCAGCCGCGTATGCCTGTTGTAGATCTTCATAGTTCGGATGAGTCAGGCGTTGCTTGATGGCGTAGAGAAAGTCGGCAGCTAAGCGCTGCGTTTGGGAAACAATAAGAACACGGAAGTTGGGATTGCGTGCTACCTGCCAGGTGACGTAGTCAACGGTGATAGTCATTGACTTGGCGTGGTTGGGCGGGATGTTAATAAGAATGCGGTTATTAGCCACACCCTTTTCAAACTTCATAGATGGGTGTAGCCATCCAGGTTCTCTGCCCTCAATTACATCTACAATATTCTGTTGATGCTCAAAGGTACGGCTATGCAGGAACCTCTGGCGGAACTCGGCAAAAGTAATGTCGTGGACATCGCCAGATGCAAATGCCTTGTCTTTAAGACCCAGGCGGGTTCGGTCCACTTTATCTGAAAATATCTTATCGGTGCGGCGGTAGTACTCGTAGGTCTTGATGGACTTACCGGCAGAAGCCGTGGCTGCCTCGACGGTCATACCCTCTGCTACTGCGCCGAGGATAATACGCTTTGCTATATCTGCTGAATTATCAGCCACGTAATCTCCTCAAAAAAAATCGGGCGGAACAAGTTTTCTCACCTGGTTAAAGCAGGGGGTTCCACCTGGTTAATGGATGATCTACATCTGGTTAGATATAGCTATCCCCACTAAAAAGTACGGACTAGTTCGGGCTTGGCGCCCGAAGGAGCCCAAGCGAACTGAGGGGTAAGTTAGGTCTCGGCCTAGGGGCCTCGCCAGAGGCCACATTAACACCAGTCGGGGTTTTTCCTATTAAAACCCCTTACTATATATAAGGCAGGAAATTTAACGCATTTCCCGTTTTACAGATGTGAGTTGTATCACAGTAAGTATAAGTGCAGGTCAGAGCCATATTATTGGATCTCACTTTAGGAAATATATTTTGTTGGGGAGTATACGGACCACCGCGCCACAATTCAACAAGGGGGGGTGTCCGTCTCCGGCCTAACCCTCTACTTTACGGTAAGGCTTGGACATATGCGGGCTAGATGTCTAGGGTGTTAGTAAAGAGATAGGGGCGGACTACCTACCCGGCACACCTAACCCTTAACCCTTGCAGCTATTAAGTAACCCTCTAACCTTGCAAGGCCTAGCCATATCCGGCTAACCGATAGCCATAACCGGTGAGCTATCGCCTAGCCTTATCCGGTGATCTAGTGCCATAACCCTTAGACATATCCGCGCCATATGTCTACCCATAAACCTATTAAATCGTTATCTAATCGTTACCATTCAATACTTGATTAGTCTTGCATAAGGTATAGTCACTTAGTATTCTCTACTTAGTGAGACACCTACAAGCTCACAAGATAAGGGTTAAGATAATGACAAGATCTAAGCAAGATAAAGCAGACTTTATCGCTAACCTACGCGCTGGCGTAGAAGCGTTAAAAGATCAAGGTATCACGCCACCTAGTAACTTACTAGATAGCTTCTCACCTAATAACGCATTGATGATTATTCTGCAGAAGCCTAGCGCGACACAATGCGCTGGCTTCCACGCGTGGAGAGAAGCTGGCAGAAGCGTAAAGAAAGGATCACGCGGCGCAGCTATTCTAGTGCCTATCGGCGCGGACGACGACGGAGATCTACGCTTTACCTGGCGTTATGTATTCGACATAACCGACACGGAGGAGATTAGCGAGACATCTCCACGCTTAGCGCGTGAGCTGGCGGTGGCATAATGGCTAAGCAGATCAAGCGAGAGATCTCGCTTATTGATTATGATGGCGCAGAATGGGTACGCGCTATCCTATCGGAGACACGCCTACGCGCTATCCTTAAGGTATACGAGAAGCAAGGTATCCACCTACAAGAGAAAGTGAGCGCGTAATATGACAATGAGCGCAGCTAACCTTATTCAATGCCTAGCCGGCGATCTTATGGCAGATCCTGGCATATTGTTCGAGACTATACGAGAGGAGGAGGATATTCTACGCGTGATCCGCAGCTATAAATCCGGAGACTTTACTTATAGCCAGGTATTGGACACGGTGAAAGATTATATCTAGTGCTTTACTATGGGGGAGAGTATGTGTATCCTCTCTCCTATGGTAGCTCACTAGGAGCTAACTATAGAAAGGGTTAGAGAATGAAGCAGGATAAAATCATCAATGAGCAAGGCAGAAAGATAGTCAGTACCTACACGCTAGAGAATAACTATCGCGTGAAACTGTCCACTTATCATTCATCTACTAGCAAGGTTATACACACAATACTTTCAGAATGTATAACCGGCACTAGTGGGATCTTTACAATGGAAACTTTTGTGATGTACCGAGACTATAACGCGAGAGTGATAAGCGAGCCGGTATCTCGTTACTCTTTCAAGGCGTTACAATATCAACACGAGCGAGCTATTGAACAAGCAGCGCAGCAGATCGCCTATCTATTAGCAGAAGGAGAAGTGGGCGCGAGAGAGTGCCAGACGCTAGAAGCTGCCTAGTATTTACCTATCGCCTATCCGTTAAGGGTAGGCGGTGGGGAGATACTAGTCTCCATTCCACTATTGAAAGGGTTAGACAATGGATCAACAATTAGGACGTCCGTTTGATGAGGATACTCTCATTCAACAGATCGGTATTCGTAACGTGGCAGCTATAAGCGGAGGACGTGTAGGGGTATACAAGCCGGAAGGTGAGTGCGTGGAGGTAGAATTGCCGGTGTCTGCCGGTTATCTTGTCCGCATAACACTAGCCTGGGACGATACTTATACCGTCGAGAGAGTGTTACGGCGTAGGGCTAAGGGTAAAAGCTATAAAGAAAGCAAGGTATTAGGTCGCGTTGAAGGTATTTATTGCGATCAGGTGGGAGAGGTTGCCTACAATGCCTCTTGCTATAAAAACGTCAAGTTTGGACAGGAGGTGGAGGCGTGAGCGTAACTATCACAATGCCTAAACAATGGGATTATGAAACCACTATGGCGGTGCTAGACGCCTACATAGAGGGCTTAGATCGTGGGTACATTCTTACTATGACAGAAGGAGAGGGCGAGTAATGCAATACATAACACCGAGAGGCTGGCTCGTAGCTGGGATCTTGATAGGACTAGCTATCTGGGGACTATGGGAGATAGCTAGTCACCTACTATGGACTGGCACCGGCTATGAATGGTGTGAAGATCTATTAACGTGCGAGGGAGAGGGTAAGTAAATGATCGAACTAAGCGAGACTATCTATCGCCTAAGTATCCGAGAATTTGAGGATATGGAGAGCGAGAGCGAGAGAGCGTGGGTAATAGATCTATTGGACACTAGAGGTAATTGCATAATCGAGGGAGCCGGCGTAGCCGGTACTTTAATGGCAGCTATGGGAGAGGCAGGCAAGGCTATTACCTTGCACCTAGCCGATGAATGGCTAATGGCGAGGGCAGACATATGAGTTATGAAATGCAACTTAACGATCCTGTTTTCTATGATGACACCTATTACGTACAGTGCGATACGTGCGAGGGAGAATACGACCGCAATACCTACGACTCTAGCACTTGCGAAGAGTGCGAGAACAAACAAGTGGAGGCAAGTAAATGAATGAAGAATACCTACGGGCTAAGTTCAACTTATGCCTAGATCAAGCAGAGAAGAACATCAAGGAAGAGGACATAGCTTTGGCTATTAAGAACTTAGAGAGAGCGAACTCTGCAATGGCTCGCCTGTTTGGATTGGAAGAGGGAGAAGATGAGTAATATCTACACCATACACCCAAAGAAGTCTGATCTTATCTTGCTATATGAGGTAGTGGACGAGAACGGTAACGCTGAGTGGGGTGGTAATGACCCAGAGCAGTGCCTACAATGGCTATATCTAGCACCTACCGGCTCTCGTGTACTGGTGTCGGGGTGGGAGAGCGATGAAGAGGACGCTCACCTAGTAGGCCAAAGCCTAGATATCACCGATATCATTAAGGCAGCTAGCCTATGAGCCTAGCGTTAGGTCTGATACTAGTAATGCTGGTAGCATATGTGCTTATAGTGTGGGAGGACAAGATCAATGGAGAGTAAGCAGGTAAGCGGGAGACAAGTAGTTCATTACCGTAACTATCGAAGAGCAAGAGACAAGGCGCTAGTGCGCCTAGCTCACCTATATCCGGACACGTACAAGCAACTGCTTGATGAACAAAGGAGTTTTGATGAGCAAGAGGGCAAGACTTGGAGTATTAACCCTGATAGTAGGCTTACTGTGGGTATTCATACCAGAGCAAATAGCACACCACCCTTTGGAGATCCCGCAGATGCAGGCGAGGACGAAGGCAACTATGGAGGAGAAGCGTGAGAACAAGGCACTTATCATTAGTTACCTCAACGCACTCGGTTACAACAACAGTCAGGTCAAATGTGCTATCACCCTTTGGACCCGTGAGAGCCGGCTTGACCACTTGGCAGACAACAAACGATCCACTGCTTACGGAATTGCTCAGCTCCTTAGAGAGAGAAGTAGCGACCCTGGTATCCAAATCCTCCACGCTGTGCGATATGTTGAGCACCGCTACGGCGGAAGTTTCTGCCGCGCTCTCCAACATAGCAATAGACGAGGCTGGTACTGATGAGTGAGATGACGGGCGTATCTTTATTCGCAGGTGTCGGAGGATTTGACCTTGCTATGCAACGACAAGGCGTAAGAGTTGTAGCCTCTGTTGAGATAGATAAGAAGTGCAATGAGGTATTGGCTGAGCACTTCCCTGATGCAACACAATTTAATGATGTAACTACAGTGAAAGGAAGTGATTTAATTGGAGTCGGATTTAATCCAAGCAAAGGAATTATTGCAGGAGGATTTCCCTGCCAAGACGTCAGCGTTGCTGGCAAAAGAGCTGGTCTTGCTGGCGCACGAAGCGGGTTATTCTGGGAAGCTGCAAGAATTGTGGAAGAAGCGCAAAGCGAATACTTCATCCTCGAAAACGTACCTGGTCTGCTATCCAGTAACAAAGGAGCAGATTTTGGAGTCGTCATCGGGACGATGGCCGACCTCGGGTATTCTGTCGGCTGGCGTGTGCTTGATGCTCAATACTTCGGAGTACCCCAGCGACGCAAAAGAGTCTTCATCGTTGGGCGACGTTCTTCTGACAGAGGCATTGCCGAAATACTTTTTAAGTCAGAGGGCTTGCGAAGGAATCCTACGCAGATCCGCAAGACGAGAGAAGACACTACCGGAAGCACTCCGCTTAGCTTTGGTCAAACAGGCTTCGCCAAGTATTCACCAGGAGTAACAACTCTTACCGCTACTACATACAAAAGACCTGAAGATAATGTAGTAGTAACTTCATCATCCTTTGGTGGATACACAGAAGGAGTTGGTACTTTGCGTGCCAATGGTGGAGACTTAGGTGGAGGAAGTGAAAACCTTGTGGTTCACAAAGAGTAGGCGTGCTCAAAACGTGGATGACTATGAGACTTGGATTGAGGGGGGGGTAATGCCGACCTTGAATGCTTTTGATAATGGAGATATTAGAACTACTGTTATTATCTTTTATGGTAATAGAGTAGATGATGTACGCTTACAAGGCGGAGTAATCAATACACTTCAAGCTAGAATGGGGACAGGTGGGAACAATATGCCTATGCTAATGCGTATGCGTGAAGGTAAACCAGGCGGAGGTAAAGGTCCATTGATTAGTGATGACAAGTCTTTGACTATTGCAACTGCTAACGATCAAACACTTCTTAATGAAGGAACAGTACGCCGCTTAACACCAGTAGAGTGTGAAAGATTACAGGGTTTCCCTGATGATTGGACTGCTGGACAGTCAGACTCTGCTCGCTATAAGCAAATGGGTAATGCAGTTGCAGTGCCTGTGGTAGAGTGGCTCATACAAAATATAGTAGATGTGGCTAAGGTTTCTTAACCCTTTTCCTTAGCTAAACAAAAAGCCCCTGTCGGGTAACCGGCGGGGGCTTCTTGCTAGCACTCAACAAGCGGGCGCTTGCCAAGGATTAAATTATATCTTACGTACCCAGTATTGTCCATTGATTACAAGGGTTTCAAACTCTGCCTGATGTCTGTGAATAAACAACTGCACACCCAGCTTAGGTGCAAGGTGAGCGGGCAGGTGAGTACCCCACTCGTAGTCATCGAAGGCAAGGATGCCACCGGATTTAAGGGAGTACCAAGCCAACTCAGCATCTATCAGGGCAGAGGCAGCAGTGTGGTCTGCATCTACATAGACAAAGTCATACTCAAAACTATTCTTTAGTAGGTACTTAACAGTAGTGCTCTTGGACTTGACTGCCTTGCCTCGTACCTTTGTATCATAGGTAGCTTCAACATCAGAGAAGTCCATCTTATGATGCACCTCTTCATCAGATCCCTCCCACGTATCAACATCAACCAAGATAGAGTTCCTGCCAGTAAGTACGTTATCGAGCAGCCATAGGCTGGCATCACCCGTGTATGCACCGAGCTGGAGGAAGGTCAGATTCTCTTGACCCGCTAAGGGAATTAAGAACCTCTCAAAGTTAGGCTTAGCAGTAATGCTAAACCAATCAGGGTATTTATTATCCACCATTAGAATAGAACCCTCCGCCCTTGAATTGAATACCTGGTGTAGACCACACTCTATCCATACTCTCGTGGCAATCAAAGCACATAGGAGTTGATGCCTCCTCGTGGATGCTACGCTCAACGGATAGAACTGCGTTGCACTTGATACACTTGTACTCATAAATCATAACTGCACTGCCTCCTCAATAGCTAAATATCCTACTAACTTACTGACCTTATGCGAACGTGAGAACTCAGTAGTTGCTGGCATCCAGTGACTGAGCCACTCTGGTTCAGGTACATCCATTAGGTCAAAAGAAAAGACACCTACTGGTGTCGAGTTGATGTAGAACGGGATGAGATCTCGCTCTGCTGCTTGCGTTATCAGCTTGCGATACTTCATCTCTTCAATCAGTAACGTGGGATAATGAGTGTTTCTACACTTGAGTTCGATGTAGTGACCAGCTTGCCTAGAGATACAGTCAAAGGCATCATAGATGCCCTCGCTCTTGGTCAGGTCCGGATACAGGTTGACTTTAAGGTAGTCAAATAACTCTTGTTCTTTCATTGAAAAGGACTCGGTCCACCGAGTAAGTCTTTTAATCTATTCAAAGCATTACCACACCTGCGATCTGCAGTAGATGTAGCACATTCTAGTACTTGTGCTATCTGTTGCAGCGTGTAGTTCTCGTGATGACGCATACGCAATAGGGCCTGGTCATCTGCTTCTAGTTTAAGATAGCCACGTTTAATATCTATAAGGCTAATCAGCAGGTTGCCGCCTTCTGCTGGTGATGACTTACCCTTAGGCAATCCATCTTGAATCATCTGTTGCACCTGCTCTAGCACTGTGCCATCAATGACTGATGCAATAACAAAGGGAAGCAGTTGACCTAACTTAACTGGGTCATAGTAGGCTTCATCTATAATCTGGTAGCCAGACTTAGATGCCTTCTCCTTGCGTGCATAGCGCTCAGCTACACGTCTCATCTGGTATGCAATGCGCTGCTCATTGTGCTTGCGCTTAGCCTCTACTGGCTCCATTAAATCTTCTGTGTGGTCTGGGATACGAGTCATTGCCCACGCCATTAACTCTTGCTTGATGTCATCAAACTCAACGTGAGCTTTGTACCTACGATAGATAGTTCTAGCCACGCTAGGAACCAGGTCATAGATTACTGGGTGTAGTTCACTCACAGTCGGGTAGCACCTGATCTATTGTGTACTGGATGTTGAGTAGTTTAATAGCAAGGAAATCTATGTAGTTGCTGGCATCAGCCAGCTCTTCAATCAACTCTCGAACAGTATCTGAGGTAGTAAAAGACTCGAACTTCTGCCCTTGTGCTATTGCATACTGCTCGTGTCCTACACCCTTAACACGCATAGCACGCAGGGATGCAAAGGATTCAATAAAGGATGTTAAGTTCTCAGTACTCACACCTACCTTGCGGTAGCCAGCTACTGCTGGGTGATCTGCTAACGGGTTGGTTGCGGGCGTATGAGTATCAGTTGTGTTGTTCTGTCCTGCTGCAAGATGTGAAAGCCCATATGCTGCAAAGTCTGTAGCATTATGACCCACTCGTTCTCTGTCATTGTCATACATTAGACTCCCCTATCAGTACCGTACGGGTGGCATCAGCACCGTGTGCTAAGTAGTAATCGTTAATATCCATACCAGGTGGTAGTGTAACAATAGTTGAGTTCATCACCTCATTCGCCACGCGCTTAGAAAACTCAGCTCCTGGGTTAGTTCCATCCTCTTTAATATCATTATCGCCAACGATATAGATAACGTCATAGCCACCAAAGAGTTTGGGGAAGTGGCTCTTCCAACTGGCTACCCCTGGTACACCCACTGCTGGGATGCCTAGCATCCCGCTAGTAATGACTGCATCTAGCTCACCCTCGCAGACTACGATGTGTCGTGAGTCCAAGGTTATATCGCACACGTTATACAGATGTGCCTTCTGCCCAGTAGGGCTACCATACTTAGGCTTACCATCATCTAATCTTCTAAACTTAAAGCCAACGCAACTACCACTGGCAGTGATGTATGGAATAGAGATCCATCCTTCATACATCTCGTGTCCATTGTTAGGTTCAACTACTGTGCCTAACATAAACCTTGATGCTACCTCTTCAGATATTCCACGTCCTTCTAGCACGTTTAGCGCTTCCGGACTTAGAGCTTGAGCGTATCTCTGAGCCGCTTCTAGTAGCAATTTCGATTGCACGTTTGAGGCCATCCTTAAACTCCAAGTTCTCTAGTATGCAGACCAAGTTGACTGCGTTGCCACCCTTACCACAAGTCTGACAATAGTAAAGGTTCTTATCTGTATTCATTGATGCAGAACGGCGAGAGTCACTGTGCATTACACAACGCACTGCAACCTCTCGACCCTCCCGCACTTCTCCACCGAAGTAACTTACAATAGGACTTATGGGGATTGAGTTTGCCTCATCGGAGTTATGCCTGCCAACCTTATGTAACCTGGACCAGTCTTGTGTTGACATACACATCCCTTCGTATCGCACTTGTCGTGCCAGTGTGCAGCACGCTTGAGGTGACTTGCTTGGTTCTCTTCTCCAGCTTTACGACAGTTCAGGCAAATCATCTTTAACTCTTTCGTATGGGTCATCTATATCTACATCAAATGCAGGCGCATCTTCGACTGGTACAACTTCTGGTACTAGTATTTCTGTTGTTGTTATTTCTCCACCTGGAACTGGCATTGTTGTTACTACTTTCCCCCATCTCTGGGATTGACTCATTGACTTACCACGTTGTGTGGTACGCCGTCTACGACGAAGAGGTTTAATAGCTATTGCCATTACTGTTTCTCCTTTAACCATTGTGCTAAGTCTTGGATTACCCAAGCCTGATCTATTGAAGCGTTGCGACGCTTAACTACAACATAAGACAAAGGCACTTCCCCAAGCCCTCTAGCCTTTGCGTAGTTAAGCGCCTCAACTTGTGCTTCTCTCCAGAACTCAGGCAATGAAAGAGTCTGCCTGTTCTTGAGTTCAAGGATATAGGTTTCTCCCGCAATCACTGCGACCATATCTCCTTCGTCTTTCGCCCCAGCTTTAGTCAGACGTTCTGCTGTAACTCCGCACTTGCGGAGCCACTTCATTACATCAGTCTCAAACTGAGAACCTTTGCGTCCGTTCTTATTCGCCATCTAGTTTTACCTTATTGACAGCGAACACTTGTTGACCCTCTTCAACATCTACACGGACGATACCTGCTTGAATAAGTAAGGAAGCAAAAGCTGCAAAGTCTTTCTCTAACTTATTGATACGGTTCTTTACGTACGCCATCTCTGTATTAGATTTAGACATTGTATGCTCCTTGGTATCCTGCCATTGCATCTCTCCTTAGCATCCAGCCAAACTCATTCTCATCTGAGATCTGACACGCTGCATAGTTTACCAACAACGTTGCATAGTTGGAAGCATCTGCAGTGTGTGGCCCAAAACGATTCTTGACTGATGCAACCGACAAGGTTGCCTGTCCTGGATCGTAACCCAAGGTAAGGATAAGCGCAGGTAACTGCGATACCTTGCCGTGAATAGCCCGTCTTGCTGGTGGTTTAGTGGGACTTCCGTACTCTGATTGCTCAGATACGTGGTGTAGTACAAGTACACAAGCCTCAGTCTTACGTGCCATATCGTGGAGTTCCATCATTATCGCACGAAGACCAGCCCATTCATTGTCTGTCTCAGCAGCCACGTTCATCAGGTTATCAATGACGATTAGTTCCGGTGCTTGTCCGTAGAGTTCTACGTAAGCTCTAATCTCCATCTCAATATCATCTAATGAAGGTGATGAATCAAAGACCCACTTAATGTGACCAAACTTCTTGAAGTGGTGGTCGTAGTAATGGCTATCAGTAGCCAGGTTGGACTCGACAGTTACCTGTGAGTGACCAGATGTGTGAGCTGCTGCTCGCATCATCACGGTAGTTGTGTCTGTATCGGCTGAAAAGAATAATGTAGGGACCTTTGCTTTGATTGCATAAATCAATGCGAACATTGACTTACCAGCGTTAGGTGCTGCTGCAACCATACACACTTGTCCCCGACGGAACTTAATCTCTTTTGCTTTTAACCCATCCCATACGTCGGGTAACGGTGTTGCTTTGGTAAGCACACCACCCCACGCACGAGATAAATCAAGCAACGTTCCATCCTTTTAATTTAATGTTTCGTTTTGAACGAGCAACCTTACGTTCGTATTCTGTTAGTCCACCCCAGATACCAAAGCGTTCGTTCTTGATGCCCCACTCTGCACACTCTGTTCTGTGTACACAGCTACGACAAATAGACTTTGCATAACTAGGGTCGAGTAACTTTTTGCCATCCTCAGATTCTTTTTCAGGAAACCAAAAGTCTCCACCGATTTCAGCACATAATGGAGTCTCGTAATCACGAGGCTCCCTCATTTGTTATCGAACCCAGATAGGTTCGCACTGATCTGGCGCACCCTTAGGTGCTGGACACATATACGCACGCCACGCCTTACCTGCAGCGTTCACGCCTTCTTTGTAGTTCATTGCTCCGTGCTTGCAACCCTTGCTACCTGGTGCCTCTGCAGCTGGTGCTCCTGGTGCATTGAACTGTTGCTTAATTCCTTCTGCAGTTGGTGCTGGTGCCTGTACTCCACCAGATAGTTCACGTGATGTTGACTTGATAAGAGTAGATACCATTGATAAATCTGTTAGACCTGTCTCTAAATCCTTAACATCTTTGGCATATAGATTAACTAACGTACCGTCAGGCAACTTGTAGTTAACCTGAAACTTTGTACCGTCTACTGACATTACTTACCTCCACTTTGCTTTATAGATAAGCGCTGACTCTCAGCGCCTACCTTCTTAGGGACAAACCCTAAAAGTTTTTCTACCTCTGCACTATCAACTGACTCGCGTCCTCTGATAGTGCTCCAACTTACTTCGATACCACTGTTAGTAATACCAAGCAAACCTTCAAAGCTAGATCGTAATGAATCTTGTTGGAACTCTAGCTCTTTAATCTGTGCTGCTAACTGTAAGTACAACAGTGCATTCTTGTCAATATCTACATCATCAATGACAACATCAGTCACTGGTGTATGTTCTTTTTTTAGACCAACGCATCCCATCTGCCCACTTGCGTCATAGAACTTGCAGTAGAACTGACAGTAACTTGCATCCTTCTCAGGTGCTGGTGGTTCTGCTGCTTCCTTAACAGCTGCTAGCCAACCGAGTGCTTCTAGTGCAATGGACTCATCGTAGTCTTCGGTGTGAACCTTGACATCTCTTTCGTCCCCGTCCCTGGCAATTGCTACCAGTGACACTCGGTTGACCGCATAGCCGTTGTTAGCTAGGAGGTAGCCATAAAGTTGTACCTGCCATCGTTGTTGCTTTGATGGGAAGTAACCAAGGTTTTTAATCTTGGATGTCTTCCAGTCAATAACATCACCAGTGCTAGGAACAAAACAGTCAATGTGTGCTTTCATTCCATTGTATTCAACTGATGTCTCAATCAATACATCTGGATTATCAGCCAGCGCTCTTTCAATTTCTGCGTGTATAGCAGTACCCATAATGGCTGCTAGTTTTAATTCATTGTTGTTAGTTTCAGGTTGGTCATTCAAGCGATACCAAACCTTACGCCTGCAACCGCCTACTTCTGATGGACCAATCTGTATCTGTGTAGAACGTGAACGCTTAGCATCGCCTGCACGTAGTGCAGTTAGTAGTAATTCTTTAGGATCAGTTGCTGTCATTGTTCTTCTCATCTTTTAGTTTGTAAGCAAGTCGGCAAGCCATCCAACCCATCTGGTAAAAATAATGAGCAGCATATTCATCTGTCATTTGTATTCCTTTAAGTTCAATTGTCGAATCCATCAGCTCCTCCTAGAACCGTTCTTGGACTACGAACTGTAAGGGCTTGCCTGTGTTGGAGTCAAGGACCGAAGCAATCTCCACTGCTATACGGGCGTGTCGTTTGGCGTAACCTACTTCGACATCATTCTTTCTAACTCCATAGAGATACCCAAGAGCAAACTGACCGCCGCTACCAATGCCGTATATTCCGAGAGAACTTTGGAAAAAAGAGAGATCACAAGCAATACGAAAGATATTGCCGTTAAAGCTAAGTAGATAATCGAAACCACCATCTTTGTCTGCCTTACTGTAGTCGTAACTACTGTCGTTGAAAGCTGCGAGTATGCTTGGTATAACTTTTTTGCCCATAAACTGGACCGGATCTTCACCTTTGTAGGCCGGAGGCTTCCAGTTGTACGAGAGTATATCACCTGGTCTGGTATCACCTGAGATACCTAGCAGGTACTTACCTACTTCAACTATCTTAGGTGTACTGGTGGCTAATGTCACCAGGTTATCCTCGGTAATCTGTGAGTCAGCTACAAGCAGAGCGAAATCAATACCTTCGATACCCACGATAGTTGTCATAGTCACAAGGGTACCATCTTACGGCGTGTCATCACCTGAGACTCGCACCTGATTGCTACAATATGAGCCGTGAGGCGAATTAAACAGGGAGAGCGCCCCTTGATGGGGCGCGATAATAATACCTATACTGTGCGGTTCCGTCTACCAACCCTGCCATCTTTCAGATGGCGCAGAGATGCCCTTCCTGAGCCTTTCGGTGCCGATTTGCGGGCCTTAGGCCCTATCCACGTCTGTCCGTGTGGGTCCCAGGTGTTTAACGTTATGGCATCCTTTGAAGACTTTGAACTTGTTTGGTATTTCCTTGATGCTACCTGTGTTAATTGTGGCAACCTGGTGACAGTTCCTTGCCCAGTAGATGCAGAATAAAACGGCATAAAAAAATAGGCCCCCACCCCCGAAGGGATGAGGGCCGTTTGCCTCGCGCTATCGGTTACTTAGAACCGCGACCAAACTCTGTAGCCTTTGGGTCTAGCCACTTAAGGACTGGACCGGCAACTGCAGCTACTGCTGCCATTGCTAGCTTCTTTGGATCTGATTCTCCAGCAAGATACAGAGCAATGATTGCTGCGATTCCTGCACGAAGATATGTTGCGAGTACTGCTTGTGTCTTTGCGTTCATTTGGTTTCCTTCTTCTTGGGTAAAGACTTAGGGAAGTTAGCCTTTACTTTGTTGACCACCTTGGGAGTTCCCAGCCAAGGGAACCAAGGTGAGGTGTCAGCCCCACATCCGTCTTTAATCGAGATGTGAAGATGATGGTTGTGTGCATTGGGACCGACATAGTTGTCAGTTCCCTTTTCTTTAGACCAAATGTGGCCTTTGAATATTAGATACTTAACTCGTGGATCTGCTTGCAGTTTGATAAACAAATCAGCACAATCAATTCCATCTAGTGGAGAGTGTGTTAAATCCACACCGTACCCTGTGTTGTGGTCTGAGTTAGGATTCTGCAACTGGTGTGCTGCTGATGGCAGTAAGCCATCCGATACCTTCGACCTGGATGGACATATCGCTGTGGCCTGGCGCAGTACAGCAATAGCGGCAGGTGTGGCTTTCTTTACAACAGGTTTCATCATTACTCATTTCTCTGCTACTAACTTGAACAAATCGTCAACACGCTTTTCTAGTCTGTCTAACGAGTCACGCATACTTGAGCCACCGTTACTTTTAAGTTCGATGAGATAGTGCTTAACTAACCAGCGCACTGCACCAGCAAAGCCTCCTACTATTGTGCATACTGCAACAGCTACTGTTGCGTAGTCTTGTGCCTGCATTAAACGCTCCGGATTGTAACTAGGAGCAATCCTCCAAAACCGGAAAATCGCTTATCGGTTGGTGTCTTGTTGATGAAGTCCATCTCTTCAATGAGTCCAATGTAAGACTCACCTGTACGGAAGTCTTCGACTCGGATGGTATCTCCAGCATTTTCTACTGTTTCAAGCTGTGACATACGCGCCCAAGCAGAGCCTTCGTAGCCAACCTCATTATTGAACTTGTCCATCTCGTGGTCATAACACATCACTGGGTACTGAATAAGTCTCTGACGTGGGATAGCAGGTAGAGCTTTAGTCTGGTATCCAGTAAAGAGTGGACCAAGAGTTGAATCGCTAGCTGATCGAGTCAGATTAAATCTAAAGGCTAAGTACTGTTGAGCACCTACTGGGTAGTTAATGTTAATCTCTGGAACGTCATCACCTTGTGAGAAAATACCAATCGAAACTACTCCACCATCTTCATCAATAGAATCAATACTAAATGCACCATTGACTGTGTTAACACGTGCCTGAATCAATTTGAAAATCTTTAATTCAAGTGTGTTGTAGCGGATAAAACCTGTACGCATTGAACCAGTTGGTATTAGTTCAGTTGCTGATTCAATGTAGATAGTTCCATCTACACCATCTCCTGCATTACAAAACGCTAAACGGTTGGTATCTCCCATAAAGGCACACGCTGTGGTGTAGTGACCTAGCGTGTCATCTGGGTCATAAAGATCCCAGGCATAGGCAAAGACTAACTGGCTAACTTCTTGACCAAGGTTGACGCGAGTAACGCCCACCTGTCCATCAACACCTGTTGCTGCCCAGATAAACTTATCTCGGAAAGCAAAGTCATAGACTGGCTGGTCTGATTCAAAGAGCAATGGGCCATAAGCAATGGAGCCATCTGAATCTGACACCTGTGCTACGCGCATACCTTGGTTGGTACCGATAGACATATAACCTAGGTAATAGGAAATCTTAAATGTAATTTCACCTACTGGTAGTTCAGCTGCGGTAATAGCAGATGTTAACGTAGGCATTGCTCCAGTTGCTTCAAGTGTAAACTTGTAAATATTTGATTGAATACCGCTATATCCTGCTACATAGATAGCAGCACCTGATGAAGTAATGCTAGTAAATATGTGGTCTGGATCTCTGTGGGTATAAACAGCAGCAGGCAATGTTGTTGCTGTACTTGCAAACTCATAGATCTTGTCATTAACGCACATAACAAGACGCTCTTTAGTATATTCAATAACAGCGTTAGTTACAGTAATGCTGTTCTCAGTAATCATTAGAGTAGGCGATACAGAACTATCATCAGATAGCAGCTTCTTGTATACTCGCAGTCTTGGAGTTCCAGTATTAAGTACGTTAGTAACCCAATAGGCATAGACACCATCATCGCAGATTGCGTGTACTGGATAGTCTGATCCTGAGTTGTAGTCAATAAAGTGGATAACCTCTGCAACGCCTGTACCTACTGGAGATACAGCAGTAGATGCAACGTTAGTTGCTGTCTTGGCATAAGTAAAGGTAGTAGTTGTAGGTATGGTTGTGATGCGGTACGTACCGTTGAAGGTGGCATCCACACCAGTAATAACAATTTCCATACCTATAGATAGGCCGTGTGCTGCAGTAGTTGTCAGCGTCGCCACGTTGGAAGTCAGAGCCTTGTTGTTAATAGATACAGTAATCTTTGGAAAAACTTTATCTGCATCATACTCATCAACAAGAAGAACACCATCATAGTTATTTGAACTCTTAGTCCATTGGATAGAGCGCATTAACTGCCAAGGACGACCATTGCTACGGATACCACCTGTTGTGATGTGCTGACTATTGCAGTTCTTAAGCAGCGTTGCCTGTCCCTTAGTCCATACATCTAAACCTTTAGATGATGTGTACTGAAAGCGAAGCGACTCATCCTGTGCTGGTTCAAAGAACTTAATGCCTTGACCAAGGTGGAATGAAGACTGGGATCTAAGCCACCAACCGGTGAGTGTCTGTTCACCAGGTTCGCGGGTAGTATCAAGTTGTTGCTTGCGGTACTGAGCCGTTACACGGCGATAAGGTGAATCATCTAGGGGAGTAATAAAGAACGGTAGACCAGCGATAGCAATATCGTAGGCATAGCCAGTAGCTGTGTAGTTAATGTTGCCCGATGGATTAGATAGTACAAAGGGTAAGCGTTCGGTAATATCGTCGCCGTATGGCATTAACTACTCCTTAGATTGTTTCCAATAAAAAACCCCGCCGAAGCGGGGCTTAGTTTATTTATATTCTTTAGTCTGCCTGAACTGAGTCTTGTAAGAATCAAAGAATTTAGTACGTAATTTTGTAGATACTTTGTTTTGTTCTGTTAAATCTTTTTCTGTGCCAATAGCCATATCCCAAGACTCTCGCTTGAAAGGAATGACCTGAACAATCGGTGTACCTGCTGGGACTAAACCCTCAAACTCTGGATCTGTTAAAGTAAAGATGATATTTACTGGTGCTGTGTAGGTATCAGTATCTACTATCCCTGGCAATGCAGTAAATGGATTATCTCTATGTACTGGAGCTATAAATAATGTTGAATATCCTGCTGGAGTTTTAATGCCCCAAGGATTTATCCACTTAGGAATAGGAGTTCCTACTACTTTTGGATGTAATGGTGCCTGTTCTTCTGGATGAAAAGAAATTGCATCAAAAGAAGGCCATTCAAACCAGGGTATTATTTTGTTAGGATTATCTGGAAGGTCTGGCTTCTGACTTACCCAAATATCTGTATGAGTAACAAGAATATAACCAGCGTTCATTACATCAAAAACTGGCATACAGCGTTTAATGGTTGCAGTTGTTGAGCCATTACCATTTGGCGTTTTAGTTTCACCGATGTATGAATTGGTATTTTTGTACCAATCTGGTATTAGCTTTGAGCAAGGTTGTGGAGCATAAATATCAGGTGCATCTACCGTATTGATAAATACAATGCTACTCATTATTACTCGTCTTCATCAACCTCAAAATCTCTGACAAATTTCCATTCATTGTCTTCTTGGCTCCATTCATAATAAGCATCGGTTGGCATTGGGATTGGAGGTACCCATTGCGGAGGAGTTTTTTCCATTCCATCTGGATGGAAAGTCCCACTTCCATCATACCAGACCCAGTTTGGATAAGGTTTTGCTGGGTAGAAACGAGTCTCACCCCAAAACCCACCAATAGATGCCATACCGTGATCGCAACAACACATAACTAAATCTGCATTGTGTGCTTCTTTAATTATATCTAGCAGTTCTGAATCGTGTCCATCAAATACTGCTACATTTACAACAACGCCATCTTTAAGAAATGCGTGTGGATGGTTTTCTAAATGTTCCATATTTACTCCTTATGCGTTTCTTCTAATAACTACATAACCATCAGTTGATGCTCGGTTACCAGTACCTGCGATATAGCCAAAACCTAAACCTTTACCAGAACCATAGTTAACTCCAGCAACGGTAATTCCAGCAGTGTTTCCATTAGTGCCATAGGAACTCACTCCAGCAGTAGCACCAAAACCAAGGGTAGATGCTCCACCACCTGAACTTGATACACCGCTACCAGCACCACCATTTCCTGCTATTGAATTAAAAAATGGGTCAGCACCAGATGCGTTTCCAGAACCACCAGTACTTCCAGCATTTCCAGCAGCCCTATAAGCAAGAACCTCAAGGGTGTTATTTCTATAGCGTTGCATACCGCCGCCACCGCCACCAGAACCGCCTGCGCCACCATCGCCGCACTTTTGGTTAGCGACGATTCCGTTGTTACCTGCTGCACCGCCTGCTGCGTTAACTGCAGCAAATGTACTTGTACCACCAGCACCACCGATTCCAGCAGCACCAACTGTAACAGTTACGCTTCCACTGTTAATCGTTCCACTGCCAGTTGCGTAATATCCGCCACCGCCACCACCGCCGTAACAGGTAGTTGATAGATTTGCGGTACTTGAATTACTTTGGTTTCCGAGAAAACCTCCACCACCAAGAACATATACATCATAAGTTGCTGGATAAGATGTTGGTGTAAATGTTCCGCTTGCTGTGTAGTAATAAGTTGTTGGGCTAAATGGAGCAACAGGACTAACGCTGTTAGATGCAGCAGAGGCAGTAGATGTACCGTTAGCATTAGTTGCTGTAACTGTAAATGTGTAGGCAGTTCCATTGGTAAGACCTGAGACTGTAATAGGAGATGTGCCTGTTCCTGTTAATGATCCAGGTGAAGAAGTCGCTGTATATGCAGTAACTGTTGCTCCACCTGTAGCACCTGCTGTATAAGTAACTGTTGCAGAAGCATTACCCGCAGTAGCGGTTCCAATAGTTGGAGCCTGTGGAACCGTGGTTGCTGTGATGCTATTAGATGCAGCAGAGGCTGCACCTATACCACTAGCATTAGTAGCAGTTACAGTAAATGTATATGCTGTAGCAGATTGTAAACCAGTTACAGTAATAGGTGAAGAGGCACCTGTACCAGTAAATCCACCAGGGCTAGATGTAACTGTGTAGCTAGTAATAGGAAAACCACCATCAAAAGTAGGCGCTGTAAAAGTAACGGTTGCTGCGCCATTGTTATAGGCGCGACCAGTCCCAACGTTAGTTGCTGTTCCAATTGTTGGTGCATTTGGAACTTCACGAGATGAAGATGCTACTACTCCTAGGATTCTCACGCTGATAAATCTCCCACCAATAGAAATTCATTACTTGCAATACAAATAATTGTTGCTGTTGAATATTGAGTACGAAGGACAGTTCCTAAAGCATAACGAAGAACTGTAGTTCCATCCGAGTCAATAGTAACTAGACCAGTTCCAAGGGAGCTGACGTTAATCTGCTGGCCTACCGTAAAGACACCGTTAGGAATAGTAATAGTAGATGCAGATGCGCTAGTTACTGTGACCAGTTTATTAACATCACTTGATAGTAATGTATAAGAACCAGTTTTAGCGTTAAGTGTTAAATTAAGAGTAACTGGAGTAGACCATTTTACACCTAATGTACTTACCGAATCAGCCGTGAGTACCTGTCCATCTGTTCCAACTGCTAGGTTATCAACTGTAGCGCTAGTACTTGCTGCAATAAGATCACCCTTAGCAGTTACTACTGCCTCTGGAATTGCGGCATCAGCCGTTGCTACACCTGCTGTAAAGAATGTTGCGTCATCACCGGTAAGCACGTGTTTGACGGATGCACCTGCAGTGTGTGCTATGCCAGATGTTCCAGCTTGAGCACGAACTACTGTCAAAGTGCTAGACGAGATTGCGGTAACCCATACGATTTCTTCATTGATAGTATCCACATCAAGTGCAATTGCAAATGAATCTACGTTACCAGGAGAAAGTGTTACACCACCCATAAGAGCAGAACCTGTACCAGATGCTACAGTAATGGTTGTATCAGAACTATTGATACTACCTGCTAGCGATGTAGCAACGCTGGTAGAGCTGAATCTACGTGTCATATTTTTCCTACCTTATTTTGTGTAATGGATACGTATTGGGAAATTGCCAGTGAGTTTGAGTGACTCGTCTTGTAGGCGCTGTTGATACAGCGCATAGATATATCGTGAGTTGCTAGAACCTGCAGCACCTGGAACCTTGCTATCTGCAAGGTCTGCCTCTGCTGAAGTCAAGTTAATGCGTCCTGGATCAATGAATGAAAGCAGGCGGTAGGCTGCGCCGTAGACAATTACATCTCTGCTAGATTCAGGTAGACCAGTTACTGCACTGAAATCATCAGTACCGCTTGTCATAGTCTGTGGGTTTGCTGCATACCAAACCTGAACTGTACGTCCTGGCTGGATATTCTCATAGATATTAACTGTCTTTTGTGTATTGAAAGTAGCAACGTTAGCCATTAAATCTTGTCGCCATTTGTCAATAGGTAGCCATTCACGGCTAGAACCTGTTGTTTGCCAAGACATATAGATAACATTCTTAGCTGCATCAGGCAGCGCGTATGTTGTTTGACTTGCATTAAAAGTAAATGTTGTTGAGTAGACTGCAAAGAGTTTAGGATAGACAGAGTTAATTGTGTCGTTAATAGCTTGTTGAATGTTAGTACGCGGGAATGATGGAGTCAGAATTACCTGAGCATTGGCTGCGTGTGGTGAAGGTGATGTTCCTTGATACCCACGACCAAAGCCAGGTGCTGCATTCATTGTATTGCTTTGCTTATCAAAGTTATCAACCCAGATAAGTTCATCATTGATTTCAATGATTCCTTTAGCAAGGTTTGCAGATGAACCAATTTGTATTGCTGTATCTGTTGTAGTGATGGCACTGGTAAGATATGAGATACGATCTTGTCGCAGGGTATACCCAGCCAGTGAAGACCGCACTTCTGCGATCATATCATTTAGTGTTGCCATTCATCTTCTCCTTATAGAACGCTAGGTTCTTTGCTAGTCGTTCATCATTTGGACTTATCTTTACTGCTTCTTTGCCGTGCTTATATGCTTTCTTAAAATCACCTAGTTGCCAACTACTTATTGC
>Ga0214919_10003609_pt1 | contig 23243 bp, 27 predicted proteins | sample LL1503_MetaG_FD_177994 | JGI IMG/M metagenome (GOLD analysis project Ga0214919, IMG submission 177994) | Freshwater microbial communities from Lake Lanier, Atlanta, Georgia, United States - LL-1503 | ecosystem: Environmental > Aquatic > Freshwater > Lake | place: USA: Georgia | collected... | reverse complement strand
CTCACCACTGAAGCATTTCGTATCGTCAAGCCGGGTGGGTACGTGGCGTTGAATTACCGCACATGGGTACCGGCTGATTGGGTACTGGTACCAGCGGGCATTGTGATGCGCCAACTGTGGCGGATACCGGTCCTTGGACCTCGGTTGTCGCAATGGCGTTGGTCGACCCGTTTTGGCTGGCAGGCAAATCGCCTTGACCCGAAGCGCATCCTGACTTTGCTTGAAACAGCAGGCGTTGTGCTTGATGACATTGCAATTTTGCACCACCCTGGCAAGCCACAAAGGCCCGTCACCTTTAAGGGAAGCACCGTCATTCAACGAGATCTTGACGTTGCCAATAAAAGTCATTGGTGGCTCGTCGCTCGCTGCCATTAGCCTCAACTCCCATGCGTATAGGAGTAGTCGGAGCAACAGGTCAAGTGGGCAGCGTTATGCGCACCCTTCTTGCCGAACGTAATTTTCCCATCACTGAACTGCGGTTCTTTGCATCTGCTCGATCAGCTGGCACCACCTTGCCCTGGGCTGGCGGACACATCACAGTGGAAGATGCGGCGCTTGCTGACCCGTCGGGTCTTGACATTGCATTGTTTTCGTCAGGTGCCACATCATCACGCGAATTAGCACCACGGTTTGCAGCTGCTGGCGTCATTGTTATCGACAACTCCAGCGCATTTCGCATGGACCCTGAAGTGCCGCTCATCGTAAGTGAAGTCAACGGACATCTTGCACACAACACACCAAAGGGAATCATCGCCAATCCCAACTGCACCACTATGGCTGCAATGCCAGTGTTGAAGCCGTTGCATGATGAAGCAGGACTAATCAAAATGATTGCAAGCACGTATCAAGCCGTCAGCGGCGCTGGTCTTGCCGGAGTTGATGAACTTGATGAACAATCACGCGCAATGTACGACAAAGCTGCTGGTCTCACATTTGATGGCAATGCAGTTGCGTCACCTGCGCCGAAGAAATTTGCTCGACCCATTGCGTACAACGTGTTGCCATTTGCCGGATCACTTGTTGACGACGGACTTTTTGAAACAGATGAAGAAAAGAAGCTTCGTTTTGAAAGCCGCAAGATTTTGGAAATTCCAGGCCTATTAGTTTCCGGAACCTGCGTACGTGTTCCTGTTTTCACCGGGCATTCCATGTCGATCAATGTGGAGTTTTCGCGCCCCATTACAGCAGTGCGGGCTAATGAAATATTGGCTAATGCACAGGGCGTGTCATTGGTTGATATTCCAACGCCGTTGCTTGCTGCAGGCAAAGACCCTAGCTACGTCGGTCGTGTTCGCCAAGATGAAACAGTTGCCAACAACTGTGGGCTTGCATTGTTCTTGTCGAATGACAACTTGCGAAAAGGTGCTGCACTGAATGCAGTACAAATTGCTGAACTACTGATTAAGTAATTCAGCTTCTGGTTCAGCTGCAACGTCGTCGGTAGCTGCGACATCTTCAACAATTGCATCAGGCGTTGGGATGCCCTCTGCGTAGCATCCGCCTGCAACTATTGCGTTGACAGCTTTGCGTAGACGCAATGCATCGAGCGGTTTGATGATCCAACCATTTGCTCCACTGCGCCGTGCCATATGCACGTCGGCTTCACGGTCTAGCAACATGAGAATGGGAATCTCTGGCAATGCGCCACTGGAATAATCAAGGCGCAGGTCCATAGTGATTGCCATGCCGCCCATGCTTCCGACTTGAAGATCAAGGATTGCGATGTCTGGTGTGTGTTCGGCAACTGCAGCTGCAACGAGGCGGCCGTTTGTAACAACTTGAATAGTTGTAGAGGGTGAACCAAATACAGCTTGTATTTCATTGAGGACCCATTGGGCGTCTGTTGCTATCAAAATATGCACAAGATGACTTTACTGCTGTGAGAGTGGTGCTGCCAGTTGTTGCGCAAGTGCGCCAATGGAGTCCATGTCGTGAATGTCTGTTGCTAGTTCAGTGGCAAATGCAATCGAAACTGCGGGAAACGCCACGGAAGTTCTCTGAATGAAGGCCTGAATCTCTGAATCGGCCCTATCGGCATCGTCATGAAGACCAGCAATGAGTTCGTACACACGTGCAAGGTCGCCTGATTGAGACTGCGCCATGGAGTGTTCTTCGGTAGCGGCGAGAGTGCCAAAGTGCGGCGGCATGCGGTTGGCAACTATGAGTTGCAACGTAATGCCGAGGCGAGACAGTTCAGATACAAAATGATGTGCCTCGGTCAGGGCGTCAGGAGATGGAGCCGTCACAATGACAAAAGAACTTGATGTGCTTCGAAGCGTGTCTGCCACCACCAGTGCACGACGTGAGAATTCTTCTTCCATTCCATCGAATGCTCGCAGGAATGCAGCTGTACCCGTAAGAGTGTCTCCACCGACAACTGTTGAGATTGCTTTGAAGACTGGCTGCATTGCTGCATTAACTAAACGAAAACCACCACGACTTGGTGCAACTAAGAATTTGACGATGGGGTGTTTCAAAAATCGCGCCAGGCGTTCGGGTGACTCAAGAAAATCAAGGGCATTACGTGAAGGTGGGGTATCAACGATGATGACGTCAAAGCGCGGATCTTCACATAGGTCGTAGAGCCGTTCTGCAGCCATGTAGTCACGTGTGCCAGAAAGTGATCGAGACAAACTGCGGTAAAAGGAATTATCCATTACTTCTTTTGCACGCTCTGGTGTTGGTGATGTGTCACGTACAAGAGAATCGAACGTCTCTTGTACATCAAGCATGGTGACCCACAATTCACCAGTTGTATCGAGAGGAACTCGCTGAATTTCGTTCCCTTTTCCTTCGCCTAGTCCAATTGCGTCGGCGAGCCGACGGGCTGGGTCAATGGTGATCACAATGGCGCGTTTACCCTGTTGAGCAATTTCGAAACCAAGCGCCGCTGCAACACTCGTTTTTCCAACACCGCCCGTTCCGCATGTCACGATGACACGAGCTGACATACACATATCAATAACTGGTTGTGAACTCATGGCAAGTCTCGAATCGCTTGTTCAAGATCTTTTGCAATTGCATCGATAAGAGCAGTTCCATCACTGTGATGTTGTGTGAGATGAAGTTGTTGTTGTTCAAGAGAATCGGTGAGAACACCGATTGCTTCCGATTGAGCCTCAGCGCGCAAGGACAAGTATTGATACGCCTCACGTATTGGTGGAAGAAGAATTGCTTCATCAACTCGAGGAACGTCGGGATTGCATTTGTTAACCACGATTGGAGCAAGCGCAATGCGCGCCTTTTCTACAAGTTCGTCGGCTGCCTCACACGTTTCGGTGACGGGCGTGATGGCAGCTGTTGTTACCAACATCACTTTGCATCGAGCAGGGTCGCTGAGCATGGTGAGTACTTCGTCTGCTTGTTGGCTGATTGGTCCTGACCCGATTGCTCGTTTCAATTGCACCGGTGCCCGCACTAAATCAAGCGCATGACCAGCTGCTGGTCCATCCACAATGATCACGTCAGTTGGCCGTTCATGCTCGAACGCCTTGATACGCCCCAGGACCAAAAGGTCATCCAGGCCGGGTGCCGTAGTGGCCACCAATTCCATGATTCCTGAGCGCGCTAATTGGCGAGAAATCAGTCCTAACCCTTTGGTAGCAAGGTAATCAGCCAGCGCTCTACCCGGACTAACGGTGATCTGCTCGAGCAGTTCATGGGGCGCAAGGCCACTGGCTGGCTCATTCAAAGTGACCAAAAGGGTGCGTAATCCACTTCGAGCCGAGAGTTGGGCGAGGGAGGCTGCGACAGTCGATTTCCCAACGCCGCCTTTACCAGCGACAATAAGGACACGCTGTGCCGTGAAAAAAGGGTGTAGTTCCATAACGAAGGAGAGACCATTGAGGGTAGGCGCAAAACGACGCATCATGTGCGGACTGGCACTAGTTATTGCCGGGCCGGCGCTCAGTTTGATGTCTGGCCATGGTGCAAGTGCCGCTGACAATGCAACAACGCTTGCTCCGGTTGACGTAGTTGAGGTCAGCGGGCTGATTGACAGCATCGTTGCCGACTCTATTGAGCACGCAATTGAGCGTTCACAAAGCAATGGCGCTCAGGCGGTCATCTTTCAATTGAATTCCAAAGGCGCTGTTGTTGATCGAGATCGAATGACAGAAGTTCTGACCGCAATATCTAACTCGAAAATTCCAGTTGCTATTTGGGTTGGTCCTAGTGGCTCACGTGCATACGGATTGCCAGCACAGATGTTGGCCGTTGCCGATGTGACTGCAATGGCACCTGGTGCGCGTATTGGTCGCACCGGAACCATGCTGACGGTGAACTCACAACAAGTAACTTTCGGTGCTGCAGATGAAACACTGCAAGCAGGTTCACTCGGGTTTCTTGATGCACGCGAACAGAAGGTCTTGAAGTTTTCAACTGATGATCGCGGTGTTCCAGTGCTGCGCAACATGTTGTATGCCCTAGATGGTTTGAATGTTCGTTCTGTCGCTCTCGATACGGTTTCTGATGCATTAGACGCAAAGGGCCAAGTCACTCGCGAAGCAACCACTGTGCGTTTCTTCAAACTCGGCTTGGTCCCTCGTTTGTTGCATACAGTTGCAAGCCCACCATCGGCACTGTTATTAGTCACAATCGGGCTTGCATTATTGGTCTTTGAATTCTTCACTGCTGGTATTGGAATCGCGGCCTTTGTTGGGGCGATATGTCTCATTCTTGGGTGCATGGGAATTGGTGCTTTGTCAATGAGTGGTATTGGCCTCGCATTTCTCTTGGCTGCATTTGTTGCGTTTGCCGTTGATGTTCAAGTCGGTGTTCCCCGATTCTGGACCGGAGTTGGTCTCGTGTCGTACGTCATTGGTGCGTTCACCATGTTCAGAAATGTGGATGGAGTCACAATGCGGCCAGGCTGGTTGTCGTTGTCTGTATGCATTATCAGTGTCGCGCTGTCGTTCATTGTTGGAATGCCCTCAATGGTTCGAACACGATTCGCAACACCAACTATTGGCCGAGAGAATCTCTTGGGAACCATTGGTGTTGCAGTTGGCAACGTCAACCCAGAAGGAATTGTGTTGGTAGATGGTGCGAAATGGCATGCACGTACTAACCGCGCTACTCCGTTGACTGATAACGCCCCAATGCGTGTTGTGGCGATTGATGGCGTGACATTAGAAGTGGAACCACTCGAAGGTGCTGCGAAGGATTATCGCGAAGCTCGGTCAAAAAGTTAGAAATGTTTCTGCTGATTGTTTCGCTTGTCGTGGTACTGCCACTGCTTGAGTTGTACGTCATTGTTCAAGTCGGTCATCAAGTGGGTTTACTGCCCACTATTGCGTTACTAATAGCTATTTCGGCAGTTGGCACGTCATTGGTAAAGCGCGAGGGCATGCGCGTCTACAAAGATTTCACTGAGGCAATTCAGCGAGGCGAAGAGCCATCTAAACAAATAGTTCACGGCGTGTGTATTTTGGCTGCCGGTGTTTTTCTGTTCGCTCCCGGATTCATTTCAGATGTACTGGCGATAACTCTTCTCTTGCCACCAACACGGGCAATTGCATCCAAATTGGTGTTACGGAGAAGTCGTTCGAAGATCACAGTGATACGTGCAACACATACGGGACCTATCGTTGAGACCAAGGGAACATTGGCTGCATCTTTCGATGTCATCGATGTTGACCCGCGTGAAGGGGAGAACAACTAATGAGCAATGCACCAACAAAGGGTGAAGAACCATTTGACCCCACAACCGTTCCCGTAAAGCCAGCAGCAACCGTTCTGCTCATTCGTGACGCAGTTGCAGGGGGCATCGAAGTCTTCATGTTGCGTCGTACATTTTCTGCCGCTTTTGCTAGCGGAATGTTTGTATTCCCTGGTGGAAAAGTTGACGACGTTGACGGCATCGAAGAAATTGCAGAACTGTGTGACGGACTAAGTGATGCACATGCCAGTGCGTTACTTGGTCTTGCAAACGGAGGACTTGCATATTGGGTTGCATGCATTCGTGAATGTTTCGAAGAAGCTGGTGTCTTACTTGCGCGCCACGAAGACACTGGAGACGTTGTTCGGTTTGATGACCCTGAAGTTGAAGCACGATTCAATCATGAGCGCCACAACATTCATGATGGTTCAGTAGCTCTTCTTGATTTGTGTGTTGCTGAAGGCTTGCGTTTAACGACTGATGACATTCACTATGTCAGTCACTGGATAACGCCAATGGGTGAGAAGCGCCGCTTTGATACTCGTTTCTTTATTGCGCGAGCACCTGCAGCACAAGAACCATTGCATGACGATGGTGAAACGATTGAAAGTTTCTGGATCAGTCCTCAAGAGGCAATGCGTCGCGCCCACGACAAAGATCTCATGTTGATGCCGCCGACACGCGTCAACATTGAGTTTCTGCTTCCACACGCAACAACAGATGAAGTGATGGCAGCAGCTGCAAAAGTTGGTACTCCGCAAACCATTTTGCCGAAAATCAAAATCGACTCAGATGGACGAGTAGTTGGTATTGCTATGCCTGGGGATTCTGACTACGACGTACTGTGACCACGACGTCTTCGTCGCGTGCAGAACAACCAGCCATGTCTTCCACTTCAGGAGTATCAGCAATGATACGTGCAGCAATTGCAGTGAAAATTCTTGCTGCTTCTGAAGAAGAAGTAAGAACAAGCGGCTCTCCGTTGTCTCCACCAGCAGCAACCGCGGGCTCAATCGGAATTTGACCAAGAAGTTCAACACCGACTTCGTCTGCAAGGGCTTGTCCGCCACCCGTACCGAACAATGCATATGACTCGCCGTGATCACATGTGAACTCGCTCATGTTTTCAATAACACCTGCAACACGAAGGAAACTTCTGCGTGCCATATCGGCTGCGCGAATCGCAACTTTTTGCGCAGACACTGCAGGCGTAGTGACAATCAATAGATCTGTGCGTGGCAACATGCGAGCAAGTCCCATTTGCACGTCACCAGTTCCAGGCGGCATGTCAATCAACAAAAAGTCAAGGTGACCCCAATTGACATCGTTCAGAAATTGTTCAACAGCTTTTGTCAGCATCAGGCCGCGCCACATCAGGGCCGTGCCTTCGTCTTCCACCAACATTCCGGTGGACACAACTTTGAGTAATCCTTTTCCGATGATTCGTTCGTTTGGAATAATCATTGGCTTGTCGTGGCCAGGAACAGTTGCTGCTTCTAAACGGTCCGGCATGCCAAGCATGCGGGGGATAGAGAATCCCCAAATGTCTGCGTCAAGAACGCCGACAGTTTTTCCGGCGGCCGCAAGTGCCGCAGCCAAGTTCACAGTGACAGAAGATTTACCAACGCCGCCTTTGCCACTTGCAATTGCAAGAACGCGCGCAGACAATGGCACGGCAGTGTCTGTTGCGTTCTCTCGCGCATTCCACCTGGCACGCGACATGACGTCAGTGCGTTCTTCGGGTGTCATTTCACCCCAGTCGATCTTTACTTTGGTGACCCAGGGGTGCACTTCGAGGCGAGAACGAATGTCCTTTTGAATTTGGGCCCGCAACGGGCAGCCACGAATAGTGAGTTTGACGCCGATAGTGACCACGCCATCAGCCATGGTGATGGCCCCAGCCATGCCCAAATCAACGATGTTGTCGCCCAATTCGGGGTCTATGACAGCACGAAGCAGGTTTTGGACCTCTTCAATGGAGGGCGCTGCAACGGCTCTCTTGCTCACATAATTAATCCTACTGGCGTATTGTTAATGCCATCCCCTGTGCCTATTATTGGAGAAGTACAGGAACCCGCTTCGAAAGGTCCACCATGATCACTCTCACAGACAATGCAGCAAGCAAAGTAGCCCAGCTTCTCGAAGCAGAAGGCGCCTCAGAGATGGCCCTTCGCGTTGCAGTGAAGTCCGGCGGTTGCTCAGGTTTCTCATACGACATGTACTTCGATGGTGACATTGCTACCGACGACATCACACTCACATTTGGTGCAGTGCGCGTTGTTGTCGACCCAGCATCAGCTCCCATGCTCGAAGGCGCAAGCCTTGACTACAAAGATGGTCTGAACGAACAGGGTTTCGCAATTACAAACCCATCTGCAACACGCTCATGCGGTTGCGGCAAGTCGTTTAGCTAATTCCCACAGCAGCTAACGCGCTGCTCATTTCAGTGACGTCGAACACGGCATCGAGCCTGTTCACCAACACACCTTTTGCATCTGTGATGTACAGCAACGGTTCATACGTCAACTTGTATGCCTCAATTGCGGGCGCCAGATTTGTTGCAGTCTTATCTGCATACACATCAGCATGAACAAACATGGCAGCATCACCGACGTTTTTCGATAGCGCAATGAGTGCGTCAAGGCCCGGTGCGCATGTTCCTGTTTGACAATATGCCGGTGTGCCAATGAAGTAGACGACTGGTTTTCCACTTTTCAATGCCTCAGTCAAAGTGACGGCATGGAACGGACATGTTCCTTCAGGGCGAGTGCATATGGGGTCAACACCGCGTTTGTCATCAACTGTGGGTGTATCAAAGGGAGGCAATGCATCGCCCACTAACGGACTCAGCACGTTCTCGCGTTCTTCCACTTGAAATGACATTTCAGACTCTGGTGCGATGTCGAGTATCAAAAGGTACACACCGGTCTTTTTCACGTCCACAATGAATGGCCAATATGCAGTTGACATGTTCGTGTCATGTTTGTCGGCAGAAACAGATGCAATGACTACGTCGCCTGTTGCTGTGTCAATGACTTTGCCGGTCAGAGTTTGTGGCAGTTTTGCTTTCCCGGCTGTTGTCAAAACGCCAGATGTATCAGCCAGTGAAATAGGGAGCCGAATGGAACCAGGGACTAAACCTGTCGTCGGAAATCGCTTCACTACTTGCAATGTGCCCGAGATGCCATCAATAGCGCCGGAACTTGATGGTGAAGAAGAGCCTCCGCACGCAGCCAGAAAACCGCCAAGGCCTACGGAGGCAGACAGGGTCAGGAATCGACGGCGGCTATATGTAGGGAAGGGGGCCATGAGATTCAATCGTACGCTCTCGATGCCGTGGCGTAAGGTTGGGTCTATGTCAGCAGCACCGCAACCCCCATACACCCCCGTTGTTCGCGCAGGCGACTGGATCATTGTGTCCGGCCAGCTCGGAATGAAAGATGGAGCAATTGTCGAAGGTGGTGTCCTTGCGCAAACCAATCAAGCGATTGTGAACTTGAAAGCTCAACTTGCTTCAATGGGCGCAAGCATCAATGACATTTCAAAGACTCTCTGCTTCCTCACCGACATGGATACGTTCGCAACTTTCAACGAGGCATACGCCAAGGGCTTCGGCACAGCGCGTCCTGCTCGTAGCACCATTGGTGTTGCATCGCTTCCATTTGGTGGCGCAGTAGAAATCGAAGCGTGGGCGTTCAAGCCCGAGTCGAAAGGTAAGTAACCATGCCAGGTCCCATCATTCTTGTTGTTGCGCTTCTCGCGTTTCCCATCGTTGTTGGTTTGTCGACTGCAGCACTTGCTGCTCTCATTGGTCACTTTCTCTACCGTGATGCTGAAATTCGCCACGAGGGCAGCGAACTCATCGACTCGAACTACTAGTAGTTCGCATCTTTAGGTCTACGTATGACCGCTGACCTTCTTATTCACAATGCTCGCCTTGTTGCGACTGTTGATTCGACTCGACGTGAACTACCAGGTGGATGGGTTGCCATCACTAATGGTCTTATCTCCGGCGTTGGTTCCTCAACAGATCCGATGCCGACTGCAACAGAGCGCATTGATGCAACTGGCTGTTTAGTTACTCCAGGACTTATCAATACGCATCATCACCTGTATCAAAACCTCACTCGTGCGTATCCGCCGATGACATCGTCTCCGTTGTTCGGATGGTTGCAAACGTTGTATCCGTTATGGCGAGCACTAGATGAAGAAGGCGCACATGTGTCTGCATGGATTGGTTTAGCTGAACTTGCATTGTCTGGTTGCACCACTAGCACGGACCATTTGTACTTGCATCCACGTAATGGTGGGGACTTGTTGTCTGCAGAAATTGCTGCAGCAAAAGATTTAGGAATTCGCTTTCATCCGACACGCGGCTCTATGTCGCTGTCGCAAAAAGATGGTGGACTTCCACCAGATGATGTGGTGCAAGAAGATGATGAGATTCTGGCGTTCTCTAAAGAAGCTGTTGAAAAGCATCATGATCGTTCATTCGGTGCGATGACCCGTATTGCGCTTGCGCCTTGTTCGCCATTTAGCGTCACGAAAGATCTCATGATTCGCTCTGCTGAACTTGCTGAATCACTTGATGTTCGCTTGCACACACACTTTGCAGAAAATGCTGAAGACGATGATTTCTCTATTGCCACATTTGGCTGTAGGCCCTTTGAGTATTTGAAGGAAGTCGGCTGGCTCAGTGATCGCACATGGGTGGCGCATTGCGTCATGCCAAACCACGATGAAATTCAAGCGCTTGGTGCTGCAGGTATTGGCGCTGCACATTGCCCAAGCAGCAACCTCATTCTTGCGTCAGGAATTTCACCGGTTGTTGAATTGCGAAAAGCCGGAGTGCACGTAGGTCTTGGTGTTGATGGTTCTTCAAGCGCAGACTCTGGCAGTTTGTGGTTAGAAGCTCGTCAAGCAATGTTGTTGGCCAAATTGAAGAATGGTGCTGATGCAGCCGATGCGCGCATGGCACTTGAAGTAGCAACCATTGGTGGCGCTGGTTGCCTTGGCCGCATTGGCGAGATTGGTCAACTACAAGTTGGCATGGTGGGCGACGTAGCTATCTGGGATCTCACCGGAATTCAATTTGCCGGTGCAATTGCAGACCCGATTGAAGCGTGGCTTCGTTGTGGCCCAACGTCTGCACGAGACACCATTGTGCACGGCAAGGCAATTGTGCGAAATAGAGAATTGGTCAGCACAAAGGTGAATGAGATGATGACTACTCATACACGCATCGCCACAAAGATGCAGCAGCTCAACAAATAATGTTGCACGCGTTCCTATTGTCATTTGGCGTAATCTTCGTCGCGGAGTTGGGAGACAAGAGCCAACTCATGGCTCTTGCATTCGCAACGCGCTACAAAACAATTCCTGTTCTCATTGCAATCACATTGGCTACTGGCATTGTCCATCTCTTCTCAGTCGCATTAGGTGGTGTAATCGGCACGGCATTGCCAACGAAGCTCATCAGCATTGTTGGTGCAATCGCTTTTGTGGGTTTTGGTATCTGGACTCTTCGCGGTGATGAATTAACTGAAGAAGATAAAGAGAGCACCAAAGTCTCATCGAAGCACATCATCATGGCGGTGGGTACCGTTTTCTTCTTGGCAGAACTTGGTGACAAAACAATGCTTGCTACTGTCACGCTTGCAACTACTGAAGGGCTCGTAGGTACGTGGGCAGGTTCAACTGTGGGCATGGTGATTGCAGATGGTTTGGCAATTGCGGTTGGTAAAGCACTGGGTGATCGATTGCAAGCAAAGACTGTGCGGATAGCTTCATCGATTGCTTTCTTTGTGTTTGCGGCCATCATGTTCGCTGACGCACTGCGCTAACCATCTAGCCTCAACGTATGCGTTTGTTTGGTGAGGTCCTTGTGACCATGTTGGTGATTCTCGATCCTCCTGGAAACGTGCCTATCTTTTTGGCAGTGACCCAACGCTTGTCAGACAAAGAGCGCCACCGGGCTGCATTCCTTGCTGTCGGTACTGCCTTCTTCGTCATCTCACTTTTTGCAGTTGGTGGCCGCACAGTTCTTGATTACCTGCATGTTTCAGTTCCTGCGCTACAAGGCGCTGGTGGCTTGCTGCTTCTACTTGTTGCATTGCAGTTGTTGTACGGCAAGGGCGGAAGTGAGGACACTTTTGAAGTGGCGTCTCCCGAACAGCGCACTTCAATTGCAATGGTTCCATTGGGAACTCCATTACTCGCTGGCCCCGGCGCAATTGTTGCCACCATTGTGTTCTTTGGAAAGGCAGATGGAACTGCCGAATGGTTCAGTGTTCTGGCAGCTATTGCATGTGCACTGTCAGTGTCACTTATTACGCTTCGGTTCAGCGGCATCGTAAAGAAGATCTTTCGTCCCGCTGGTGTGGTGTTGTTAGCTCGAGTAGCTGGCATGTTGCTTGCGGCCATTGCCGTGCAGATGATTGCTGACTCAGTGACGGCATTTGTTCACGCTGCGTAAAGCAGTCTGGGCTGAATCCGTTGTTTCACTGAATGTAGAGTGGCGCTGTGTTAGTTGATTCAGCGGTCTATATCAATGGTGTGAGATCACACGAAGTCGAACCTGGTAGCGGGTTCACATGGGTAGGACTTCTTGATCCCAGGGTTGATGAGATCCAGGATTATCAGCTGAAGTTCTCGCTGCATTCACTGGCTGTAGAAGATGCGGTCATGGGTCGTCAGCGTCCAAAACTTGACGTGTATCCACGGCATTCGTTTTTGATTCTTAAGACTGTGATGTTTGACACGGAAACATCGCGAATTGTTGTCGGCGATATCGGTGTCTTCATCAATGAAAAATTCATTGTAATTGTCCGGCATGGTGATGCAATTCCGATGCGCTCAATTCGAGCTGATCTAGAACAACATCCAGAACGTTTGAAAGAAGGCTCAACCGCAGTTCTTCACGAGGTTCTTGACCGACTAGTTGACCAGTACATCGATGTTGCGCGGAATCTTCAAGAAGACGTTGAAAGTTTAGAAGACATTGTTTTTGATGATGAGTTTCCAGCACCATCTGCACGTTTGTACACGGTGAAGCGTGAGATCCTTGAATTCAGAAGAGCTGTGTATCCACTAATCGAACCACTGAATCGACTTGCATCAAGTGAAGTGCCTCATATTGATGCACAGTTTGCACCCCAGTTTGCCGACGTGCGCGACCATCTCATGAAAGTGATTGACGATGTGAATACCATGAGTGACTTAATAGATGCTGCGCTACATGCCAACCTTGCGCTCATTCAGGTGCAACAAAATGTTGACATGAGAAAAATCTCTGCGTGGGTCGGCATTGGTGCTGTGCCAACAATGGTTGCCGGAATCTACGGAATGAACTTTGAACATCTTCCCGAATTGCAATGGAAGTACGGCTACTACATAGTCCTTGGTGCCTTGGCTGCTGTATCAGCAGGTTTATTCAGAGTGTTCCGACGGAACAACTGGCTCTAAGAGCCCCAGCGGGATTGGCCAAAGCGATAGCCAACGCTGCGAACAGTTTGGATCAGGTTGGCGTGTTCCTCGCCAAGCTTTGCGCGAAGGCGACGAACATGAACGTCGACTGTGCGGGCGCCACCGTAGTACTCGTATCCCCATACGCGTGACAGAAGCATTTCGCGTGTGAATACTTTGCCGGGGTTTTGTGCAAGGAACTTCAATAGTTCGTATTCCATGAACGTAAGGTCAAGAGCATGGCCATTGAAAGTTGCTTGGTATGTCTCAAGGTTCAGAATGAGGCCAGAGTGTTCAACAAGTTCTGGGCGCAATCCGCTTTCGGTACTGGAAAAGAGATGACGAAGGCGTGCTTCTAATTCGCGAGGATGAAATGGTGTGAGGCAGAAGTCATCAAACAAATCATCACGTAATTCAAGATCGCCAAGTTGGGTGCCAGAGACAAGCACAATCACTGAATCAACTGCATTGTCACGCTTACGTAGTGCACGAGCAAATGCCCACGCATTTTCTGGGTCTTCATCACACGTGATGATTGCGCCCATCCAGCCAGCTTGTGGTTCGCACTTGCCGGCTTCATCTGCGCCTGACACTGCCTTCCAGCGGTAGCCCCCTAAATCCAGGGTGCGCGCTAAATCAGGAGTGGGGTTCGCAGGGAACACAACAATCATGTCGGAAGTAGCCATATGAAGGGTTACAACGATTTCAGGTAGCGATTGAGTTCGAACGGGGTGACTTGAGTTTTGTACTCGCGCCATTCATGACGTTTGTTACGAAGGAACCATTCAAAGATGTGCTCACCGAGTGCTTCTTGAACAAGCTCTGATGTTTCCATCACTTTGAGCGCGTCATTCAGTGATTGCGGCAATTGTTGAATGCCCAACTTTTCAAGAGCAGCATCGTCCATCTCGAACAAGTTGGCGTCTGCTTCAGGTTCAAGTACATACCCTTCGCGAATACCTTTCATACCGGCAGCAAGAATGACAGAGAACGCAAGGTATGGGTTACATGCTGGGTCTGGTGAGCGGTATTCAATACGAGTGGCGCTGACACTGCCGCGCTTTGGAATTGGCACACGAATAAGGCCACTGCGGTTATTACGTGCCCAACTGATATGCACTGGTGCTTCAAAACCAGGCACAAGACGCTTGTAGCTATTCACAGTCTGGTTTGTAACAGCAGTGATTTCAGCTGCATGGCGCAACAGGCCAGCCATGAATGATTTTGCAACAGGTGACAAGTTGTTCGGGTCGTCTTCTGAGTAGAACGCATTGGTATCGCCAGAGAACAGTGACAAGTGCAAGTGCATGCCGGAACCTTGAACACCTTCGAGAGGCTTTGGCATGAACGTGGCATGCACGTTGTTCATGGCAGCAATTTCTTTCACGATCATGCGGAAAGTCATCACGCTGTCAGCCATGGAAAGAGCATCGGTATGACGCAGGTCTATTTCTTGCTGGCTTGGTGCATCTTCGTGGAATGAGTATTCAACAGGAATTCCCATGGTCTCGAGTGTGCGAATTGTTTGCTTGCGCAATGATGATGCAACGTCTGTTGTGGTGAGATCAAAGAAACCACCTTCATCGAGTGGAACTGGTGCTTGTCCGCGGACAGGTGGCTCGAAGTAGAAGTACTCCATGTCAGGAGCGATGAGGAATTCGTATCCCATTGCACGAGCAGCATCAAGGTTGCGTCGCAACACTTGGCGAGGGTCGCCTTCAAAAACGGAACCATCAAGATTGCGAACATCACAGATGACGCGAGCCTCTGCTGCTTTGTTGTCAACCCATGGCAAGATTTCAAAAGTGTTCGGATCTGGCACAGCAAGAACATCTGCCTCTTGAATGCGTGAGTAGCCGTCAATGGAAGATCCGTCGAATGTCATGCCGTCTTCAAGAGCGTTTTCCAATTCGGCTGGGCTGATGGCAAAACTCTTCAATGTGCCAAGCACATCGGTAAACCACAGGCGCACCAGGCGCACGCCACGCTCTTCGACAGTGCGCAATACATAGTCGCGGTGTTGGTCCATCATGTCGCTCATCTCTTCAGTCTGCCGTGAGGCGGGTCATAGGGCTACTTGAAATGAAAAACGGGGGGCACTAGGCCCCCCGTTTCCCGTAATTATTGGTTGTGGCTTAGCCGCAAACAGTCTCAAGGATGAGACGTGTGACCGTGTACGGGTCAATGTTTGCGTTCGGACGACGGTCCTCTGCGTAACCCTTTTGGTCACGAGCAACCTGCCATGGGATACGTACTGATGCGCCACGGTTTGATACTCCGTATGAGTACTTGTTCCATGGAGCAGTTTCGTGCTTACCGGTCAGGCGGCTCTGAATGTCGTCACCGTAGTTCTCGACATGTTCCATAACGCGGGTACCAAGCTTCTCGCATGCTTCGATGATGGCTGGGTAGCCCTCACGCATTGCTTTGGTGGAGAAGTTGGTGTGCGCGCCTGCGCCGTTCCAGTCACCCTTCATTGGCTTTGCGTCGAATGAGATAACCACGTCGTAATCTTCTGCGATGCGGTGGAGCAACCAACGTGCAACATGCATGTGGTCTGACACTGTGAGTCCGTCTGCTGCACCAATTTGGAATTCCCATTGGCCTGGCATTACTTCAGCGTTTGTTCCTGCGATGAGAAGACCTGCATCGATGCATGCCTGTGTGTGCTCTTCGATGATCTCACGACCAACAACGCGGCCTGCGCCTACGCCGCAGTAATACGGTCCCTGTGGCTTCGGGAAACCACCAACGGGGAAACCGTATGGTGAACCGTCGAGGCGAAGCATGGTGTATTCCTGCTCGATGCCGTACCACATGTCTTGGTCTGCATATTTTGCTTGTGCAGCTGCGAGAGGTGCGCGTGTGTTTGATGGATGCGGTGATCCGTCTTTTGCCATCAATACGTCGCACATGACAAGAACGTTCTTGCCGCCACGAATTGGGTCTGGGCACTGAAAGACAGGGCGCAACACGCAGTCAGACGAATCGCCTTGTGCTTGTTCTGTTGAAGAACCGTCAAAGCCCCATTCATCCATCGGCATGTCGGCGATAGCGCCAGCGAAGTCGGGAATGATTTTGGTCTTTGAACGGAGCAATGGTGTTGGTGACGTTCCGTCGATCCAGATGTATTCAGCCTGAATGGGCACAGTGGTGTCCTTTACTAACAAGGGACGAATCCCGCTTTTTTTACTAGGTACAGGATGTCATGTAGCCGTTTCTTTCCCATTGCCCAAATGTGAACGCTGTGTGAAACGGGGCAAGCTGGCACCCTGTGTGTATGGGAATCCTTATGTACATGGGGTTTTCAGGGGTCGCTGGTTAGCCTGACCTCGTGACATCCGCCGGATCTTTCGCTGCACCCAAGGGCCTGACGGTCGGTTTGTCCCAATTGAACCCACTTGTGGGCGATCTTTCAGGCAATGAAGCCAAAATCCTGGCCGACTATGCCAAGGCCGAAGCAGCCGGGTGCGATGTCGTGGTGTATTCGGAATTAACCATCACTGGGTACCCGCCAGAAGACCTCTTGCTGAAAAAAGCTTTCGTGCGTGACAACCAATTGGCTGTTGAACGCATCGCCAAGGCAACGCAAAAGTGTGCAGCTCTTATTGGTTTTGTGAAAGCCGATGGCGACCATTTATATAACGCTGTTGCATTGTGTCGTAATGGTGGTATTCAAGGTGTGTATCTCAAGCAGTTGCTTCCGAACTATGCAGTGTTCGATGAGGACCGCTATTTCGAACCTGGTCCCGCCATGAGCGATGGCGTTACATCTGGATTGTTCTCTCTTGACGACGTAACAGTTGGCGTCACAATCTGTGAAGACATTTGGTACGCGGATGGTCCAGTTGCAGCTCAGGCAGCTAGCGGTGCGCGAATCATGCTGAACTTGAATGCTTCGCCATTTCATGAAGGCAAGAACGTGCAACGCGAAGAGATGCTGTCAACACGCGCAAAGGAAACCAAGAGCGCCATCGTGTACGTAAACCAAGTTGGTGCTCAGGATGAACTTGTGTTTGACGGTTCAAGCGTTGTTGTCGATTGCAACGGTGTCATTGCATGCCGGATGAAATCATTTGAGTCTGATTTTACGGTTGTCACTATTGCTGGCGACGGAACAGTTGCGGCGACGCATATTGAATCATTTGCTTCTGATCTTGACCGTGTGTATGACGCTCTTGTTGTTGGCACGCGAGACTATGTACATAAGAACGGGTTTACCGATGTTGTCATTGGTCTCTCTGGTGGAATCGACTCGTCCATCGTCGCTGCTATTGCAGTTGATGCACTGGGTGCTGATCATGTGCACGGCGTTGCCATGCCGTCGCGGTATTCAAGTCAGGGTTCGCTTGATGACGCAGAGCAATTAGCTACTGCATTAGGCATTGATCATCGTGTTGTTTCGATAGAACCAGCCTTTGGTGCGTACTTGGAGATGCTCACACCATCGTTTACTGGTCGCGACGCAGATCTCACGGAAGAGAACTTGCAGAGTCGCGTGCGTGGAATGACACTGATGGCGCTCAGCAACAAATTCGGATGGATGGTTCTCACCACCGGCAACAAAAGCGAAATGGCAGTTGGCTATTTCACAATCTATGGTGACTCTGCTGGTGGGTATGCCGTCATTAAAGACGTGTTCAAAACGCAAGTGTTTGCGCTATGTCGACGCATCAATGAACGTGCTGGTCGCGAGATAATCCCCGAAGCTGTCATCACTAAGCCACCAAGCGCAGAGTTACGACCTGATCAACGTGATGATCAGAGTCTTCCGGCGTATGAAGACCTTGACCCGATCTTGCGTCATTACATCGACAATGACCTGACAGTGCCTGAAATTCAGAAGCTTGGTTTCGATGCTGCAGTTGTGGCACGTATTGCACGCCTAGTTGATATCAACGAATACAAACGTCGCCAGTGTGCGCCAGGAGTTCGTATTTCAGAAAAGGCATTCGGTAAAGACCGACGAATGCCAATCACGAACGGTTATCGCACCGACCGCGCATAGAGACTGATCAGTAGCACGGTGATTGCAGAAAGTGCAACAGCCGCAAGTGCTGGGCCAACGGGGCCAACAGAGTCATATAGCGAAGTAGCAACAGTGCTGAAGATGGCACGACCACATGTGCCTGCACCCACTGTGAGGCCAAGTCCAATGCCGCCACTGTTCGGAACAATGTTTGCAGCTAACGGCAACATGCTGACAAGCGCAAACTCGAACCCCATGATGAATAACACCAACATCGGAACTGCGACAAAGGAAACATGCGGTGCGGTTGCCATGGCGACTGTTGCTATCACCATCAGAATTGCTCCGCGACGAACGCTGATTTCTTTACCCCATGTATCGGTGACTCGCGAGCTACCAATGCTTGAAACGAGTTCAAAGAGGCCGAGCACGATGACGACTGCGATCAGTGCGGCACTTGAGAAACCAAATTCGTCTTCAAACCAGGGGCCAAACGTGATGCCGAGGCATTGGCTGGCACCCATCAATAGAAATGCTGATGCAAACACAAAGTAGCCATTGCGTGGAACTGAGCCGCGCAGTTCAGCGCGGACTGGTGCATGCGCTTCATCGCGGGGAAGTGCACTAACGATTAGGTAACCCGTAATTGCCATACCAATCGCGCCAACTACAAAACCGGCACGCCATGAGATAAGGGCAGTTGCGATTCCCATGATTGCTACACCAATGAACAATGACAATGCCCATGAGGTTTCGATGACGCCAACAATGCGGCCCCGACGTTCATATTCAACGTGATCATTCACCCATACGATGAGCGCAGTGTCGAACAACACTTTCGAGCCGCTCATGAGGAACATTGATATTGCAAACTGCACAAGTGTGGTTGCAGTTGCTGCCCCAATTACACCAAGTGTGATTGCCACCATTCCAATAGTCATCGATGTAACGCGGTTACCGCGATCAACTACCCGTCCCAGGATGGGCGAAGCGAGCCCAGCGAATTCGCCGATCATCAGTGCAACACCCATTTGAGCGACGCTGACATCGAGCCCGCGGGCAATGACTGCAATAAATGGTGGGGCAAATCTGTAGCACGCATTAGAGATCAGGCGCCCCCATACAAGGCGGTCGAGATTCTTGCGAACAGGTGCTGCGTATGTGTTGTCAACGAAACGAGAAAACATGAAACTAGAGCTCTTCGCCAATGGCGCCGTGCTCGAGCAAATCAACAACGTCACCAATCTCAATAGGGTTCGGCGAACCTGGACGCACAATGAATTGGCATCCGCCCAAGTTGTAAATACGCGAATCAACTTTTTTGTGAGACCTGCGCATCACACGGATCACTCCGGCATGAGCAACCACTAACACTTCGCCACCAGCGAACTGGGTAGCAATGTCAACAAGCGCATCAGTCACGCGCGAAACAATTGATTCGTCTGATTCAAAACCCGGTGGTCGTTGATGTGATTTCAAATAGCCAGGCCAGTCACGCTCGATCTGGCTTTGGGTGAGTCCTTGCCATTCGCCCACATGAGTTTCACGCAAGCGAATATCTGGTTCCATTAACCCTGCACCGAGGCTGTTGGCGATAATGGTTGCAGTGGTGCGAGCGCGCAACAAGTCGCTAGACACGATTGCATCAAACATGCCCAGCTTTTGTGCTGCAGCACGCGCTTGGTCAACACCAACATCAGTGAGCTCAATATCTGCTTGACCCTGCCAACGACCTTGAGCATTCCATTCGCTCTGCCCATGGCGCAACATCAGTATTCGGGTAGCGGGGAGCACCCAACGATGATACGCCCCATGTCCGCCCGAGTACCCTGACATGCATGGCCACGGTTCGTTTCTTTGCTCAGGCGCGTGAGGCTGCAGGAACCGGAACCGCCCTTATTACTGGGGCCAGTGTTGGCGAAGTCCTTGATTCTGCTGTTGCACAGTACGGCACCCAGTTCGAAGCGGTGCTCGGAATGAGCAAGGTGTGGCTGAATGGCGAAGAGGTGTCACGCGAGCACCCCGTGACCGATAAAGATGAAGTAGCGGTGTTGCCGCCTGTGTCGGGAGGAATCTGATGTCAACTGAAATCCCAGGCACATTGGCTGAGATTCGTGCACAACGCAATGCATTGAACATGGAAGAAGATGCCATTTCATATGTACGTCGACTCGCACAAGGACGACTTGATTTAGTGCAAGATGAAGAACGTCGCAGAGCAAGTGGCGCTGATGCACCAGCCGGATCTTTAGCTGATCGACTTGCAGATGTATTCGGGCAACAACATGGTGGTGGCAGTGCGCGTCCGCCACGTGAAACAAATGTTGCTGGTGATCATCCGTTGGTGAAAGAACTTGATGAACTGTGCGAGCACTACCAGTTTGAATCACTTGAGAACATTGATGATCGTGCGTTGTCAGACCTTGCAGGTGCATTGGGAATGTTCGAAAAGTCTTGTTCTCATCAACGTCATGATTTGTTTGAACGTATTGATGCACTTACTGCAGCATTAGTAGCGCGTGTGCGCGAAAGTGGAGCCGGTGCAGTAGTGAAAGATTCGTAGGGATATGCCCATTCGCCCTACTGAGACTTTGCACGACGTCGGTGAATTTATTCGTCAACAGCGCGAGAACGCACAAAAGAGCATTCGTGACCTTGCACGTTCTGCCGGAGTGTCGAATCCCTACCTGTCTCAAATAGAACGTGGTATTCGCCGACCATCGGCCGACATCTTGCAGCAAATTGCTCGGGCGCTCGAGATTTCAGCAGAGACCTTGTATGTCAGAGCGGGCATTCTTGATGGATCACCGCCAGCGGCCAGCAGTGTGCCTGAAGCAATCAATAACGACGAACGACTAAGCGCGGAACAAAAGCAAAGCCTTTTGTCTGTGTATCGGTCATTTATAGGTACAGGCAGCCCCGAATAGCCACCCTTAGGGAATGTGACAAGCCCTAGATAGGTTGAGTTCTGCATGCGCGTAGCCGTCCTCTCACTTCATACGTCGCCTCTTGTCCAGCCAGGTGTTGGCGACGGAGGCGGAATGAACGTATACGTGCGCGAATTGGTGTCTGCCCTTGCTCATGCCGGAGTTGATTGCACCACTTATACACGTACGTGGCGTGATGATCTTCCCGCTGAAGTCATGATTGAACCGAACCACAAGGTGGTGCATATTCCTGCAGGTGCAATTGACATGCCTAAGGGCGACATGATTTCAATTGTCCCTCAGTTCACGACGCGCGTTCTTGATCACATCAATGCACATGGCGGCACCGACGTTATTCATGCCAACTATTGGCTCAGTGGTCTAAGCGGACATTCGCTGAAGCACGAACTTGATGTTCCGTTGGTCAGCACCTTCCATACGTTTGCTCGCGTGAAGGCTGAAGGTGGCGACCCTGAATCTGAATTCCGTGAACAATCAGAAACTGAAGTCATTGGTTGTTCTGATGCCATCTGTGTCAGTTGCACAGAAGAAGAGCGTCAGTTCTTGTCGTTGTATGGCAACCCTCCAGGGAAAATTGAAATAGTTGCACCCGGAGTCGAGCATGCATTCTTTGCACCCGGCGATAAGCGTGGCGCGCGTAAAGCTCTTGAACTCGGCAGTGGTCCTGTGTTGTTGTTCGTTGGTCGTATCCAGCCGCTGAAGGGTGCTGATGTTGCAGTGCGTTCACTAGCTGAGTTAGGCCGCAAAGATGCGGTACTTCTTATTGTCGGCGGTGCAAGCGGCACTGAAGGCAAAATTGAATTAGCCCATGTTCATTCACTTATTGAAGAACTTGGTGTTGAAGGTCAAGTGCGCTTTGTTGAACCACAACCTCACCACATTTTGTCTACGTATTACCGCGCAGCAGATGTTGTCTTAGTTCCAAGCCGTAGCGAAAGTTTCGGACTTGTTGCGTTAGAGGCAGCAGCGTGTGGAATTCCCGTAGTTGCTACTGCAGTTGGTGGACTTCTGAATATCATCGAAGATGGTCGTACTGGTTTCTTAGTGCCAGATCGTCAACCAGATATTTTTGCTCGCCACATCGCGACCATTCTTGATGACCCATCCGTTGCTGCCAATATGTCTGCACATGCCGCGGAGCGCGCAAAGGCATATACATGGAGCTTCGCTGCAGCTCGATTGCGTCGTGCGTACACAGATCTCACGTCGCGTGACCGAGTCGTGTGTAAGTAGTAATAGTCATGAGCGAACTATTTGGTAACACACATCTGGAATTGCTTGATCGACAAATTACGTCATGGTTGATGGCCATGATGGAACGCAATGACACAATCGTTGCGGTTGACCGTGGCGAACCAGATGAATACCGCTGGTACGTGCGGATGCATGGTGAAGAAAAAGAATTCACCACTGTGTGGTTCACGCTTGGCCAGCGCACACTTCAGTTCGAAACGTATGTCATGCCGGCACCGGAAGAAAATGCTGAACAGTTGTACGAACATGTTCTGCGCCGCAACGAATCGCTAGTGGGTGTTCATTTCTCCATCGGAATTGAAGACGCCATTTTCTTACGGGGCGAACTGCCTCTACGAATGGTTGATGAAGATGAGCTTGATCGCGTGGTCGGCACCCTGTACGCCACTGTTGAGCGCATTTTCCCCACCATCATCCGCATTGGCTTCGCCAGTCACTTTGCTGACTAGCTAATTGCCAAACGACATTAGGCCTCGCCCACATCTCAATTGCCGAGGGGCGGGGAGGTCGGGGAAGTCAGCCCCGTCCTCGGCACCATGAGTACTTTTTAGTGACTAGAGCTGATCTAGGAATGGTTTATATTTCGTGAATGAGTTTTTTTCTTAAGTCCAGGTCGTATTCGCGCAGGTCGGCTGGGCTGTTGCTTCTTGTAGGAGTACTTGCTGGTGTCACGGTTGGCGGCGGTGTTGGTGTGTTTGCTGCGTCATCAACTAAATCTGTAACGGTGTGTGCCAACAAAAAAACAAATATGTTGCGCTACGCCAAGAGCGGCAAGTGTGTACAGACAGAAACGAAAGTGGTGTTGAATCAATCTGGTGACATGGGCCCTGCAGGTGCGAAGGGTGATACGGGTGCTGCTGGAACTGCTGGTACGAACGGAATAAATGGTACTGCTGGTACTGCTGGTACTGCTGGTACTGCTGGTACTGCTGGTACTGCTGGTACGAAT
>Ga0214919_10003608_pt1 | contig 23243 bp, 12 predicted proteins | sample LL1503_MetaG_FD_177994 | JGI IMG/M metagenome (GOLD analysis project Ga0214919, IMG submission 177994) | Freshwater microbial communities from Lake Lanier, Atlanta, Georgia, United States - LL-1503 | ecosystem: Environmental > Aquatic > Freshwater > Lake | place: USA: Georgia | collected... | reverse complement strand
AATAATTTATTTAAATAATTAAATTTTTTATTTTTTATTATAAATTATTAATATTAATAAAATTTAATAATAATGATTTTATTATTTTTTTTTTTTTTTTAAATTTGTCATTAGTATTTCCTAATTTTCTAATTAATTGTAATCTTGCATTATATTGACGTATATCTTTTATTGATGTAGCAATGTTAGTTATAGGTGTTATTTTTTTTTTTAATTTAAATATAGGAGTTTCAAAAATTTTATCATTTTTATTTAAAAAAATATGATTTAACTGTTCATGAGGAGAATCAATTTCTGTATATGTTTCTTTAATAAAATAGGGAAATTCTATAATATCATCTAATGCTACTTTATCCTCAAATTTAAATTTTTTGAATGATAATACAAATTTATATTCTGATTCTGAAACTATGTATCCTACATTTGAAAAATTTTTAAGATATATATAATTAAGCATATTATATCCAAAATTATTAAGTAATAAAGTAAATAATTGTATATCTTCACCTATTGGTAAAAAATTATTTTCCTTTGATATTCTAATAGTAATTATTGGAATATTTGATTGTATCACATTTAATATATTTTCCTTAAATGGTATTTGTAATTTATTATTAACAAAATATGTAATATGATATTGTTCATTAATTTTATAAATAAAATGAAAACAATTTATAGGTATTATATTTACAAATGGCTCAGTAATTTCATCATAATTTAAAACTTCATTATTATTATAAAATATTTTAGTTATATTATTGGCTATAGATAATTCTAAAATAATGTAGTAATTAATATTAATAATAATTATTTTATTTTGTTCTTTATTATGAAAAATAAATGTATCCTCATTAAGATTTAATAATTTATGAATAAATAAATTTAACTTAAAAAAAATATCTGTATTAGAAATAATAGAATTAAAATTATTAGGTTTATCATAGACTGATATTATTTCTTTAAAATTTGTTAAAATATTTTTATTTTTTATTATAAAATCAATAAAATCATTTTCATTTTCATTATTTATTATATATAGTTTAGATAAAATTTTATCTAATGTTTCAAATTTTATCAAAGGTATATCTTCTTGATAATTATTATAAATTAATAAATCACTATGAAAATATTTATTATCTCCTATTTCTATATCACTATGACATCCATACAATAATAATTGAATATGTATTAAACTTAATGTAATATTTTTTACATTATTATATTGTAATCCTTTTATGTAATTTTTTAAAAAAAATATTAATATATTATCTTGTTCTGTTGTATTATAATTAAACTGTTTAATATTTAATTTAAATAGTAGAGATACTTGTTCAAAATCATATTTATATAAGTAATTATTAAAAATATATGATGGATTATTTTTTAATAATTCAAATTCATTATTAATCTGTTCTTTAGTAATCTCTACATCTTCATAGAAATCTTTAAACATATCATTTTTAATATTAGTAGTATCTGTTAAACCTTCATTATTAAGTATTAATATACGTGGCATTACATAATTATAATTATAAAGTGTATTTTCAAGTGAATTAGACATTAATCCATTAAAACATAGATTTATTAATGGACCAATTATAATTGATTTTCTAATAAATTGGTCTATAATATGATGTTTTAAATTTATTTCTAAATATTTTAAATTTAAATATATATCATGTCTTAATTCAGTTAATATAATAATAGTTGATTGTAATTGATCATTACTTTCATGTAATTTATCATTCATTTCATATAATTGATCATTAATTTCATCTATAAGTATTAATATATCTTTCCATTTAAACATATCATTAAATTTATTTTTTAATATATTTATTACATGAATAACAATAATTAATTTATGAAGTAATTTTGTATATTTTATTAATTCATCAAAACTTAAATTATTAATATAATATTTCATTAAATAATATAAATAATATTGATTATAAAATAATGAAGTATCGTTAGATGTAAATGAATAAAATAATTTTAACATATTATTAATCTCATTTACATTTATATATATACTATTTATTTTTAATAATTCATCATTTAGTAATTCAATATCAGAGGTATTATTTAAAATAGTTATCAGTAATTCTAATTTGTCTTCTAACCCTTTATTATTATTAGCAATTGATAATTTTTTTTGTTCATTTAGTAAATCTAATAACTGAGATTTTTTTTGAAAAGTATTTACAAATTGTTTTAATTCATTTTTAGAATCATTAAAGTATTTAAGAATGTTAAATTCCCAATTCTCTGGAAAGGTATCATTTATATTACTTATAAGATTATCATAATTTTTATGAATAAATATACATATATTCTTAAAAAATGTATTATGCTTTTGTGAGATACTAATCTCATTACTACAAATCTTTGTTAATAAATCAAAAAATGAATTATAATCATTAATGTCTTTGATAAATTTAGAAGATTCTTTTAATTTATTAATATTTTCAGTATAAACTATATCATAATTAAAAATATTTATTGGTCTTAATTTAATATTAATTAGATTTAAATTAATTAATTTTAATGCTAAATTATTCATTGTGACTATTGATGAATTATTAATAGTAATTTCTTTTTCAAAATTATTTATTGTAAATATATTATTCATAATATCAATACATTTATTAAAAATATTAATAATAGTATTATAATATTTTATAGGTTCATAATAAATTAGTATATGTATTAGTATTGGCCAATATATTGAATACCATGTACATGAACTACTTAGTTGTGGATATATAAACATATTTTCTTCATTTACTTTTACTACATCAATTATATGTTTATATTTTCCATAAAGAACATTATAATTATCAATATATTGTTCTATATTTTTACCTTTTAATTTTTTAATCAAGATACTATCAATTGTTTTAAATGAACAATCCATAACAAGCATAACATCAGTATTGATTTTTTCTAAATATTTAAAAAGACTACTAATTATATCATAATAACTAACTTTAGGTAATATATAAAAATTGGTATATTCAAAAAGTTCAACTTTACTATCAGCATTACTAGTTAATTTAAAATTATCAAAAGTTTTAAATTTATTTTTTAAATATTTATAAATAGTAGAATAAATTTTTACATTATTTGAAATAGAACTATAAAAATATATAAATAAAATTATATAAGATATTAAATTAATGTCATAACTTGAAAACATAATATATGGTTTATACATTAACTTATTATTTTCATGATTTTTTATTCCTTTTCCAGAATTAAATAAAAAAAAATTATATTTAGATGTGCTCTTTTCAATATCAATGTATATTGTTGTTGCATGTTTATCAAAGCTTAGGTAAAAAATTATATTTCTATTTTGTGTCCAAGTAATTAAATTTGGTTTATTAATTTTTTCTTTATATGAAAAACTTTTTTGAATATCAAAATCATAATTATCATAATCAAATAAAGATAACTTATGTTCTACATCATTTTCTTCATAAAATATACTAATATTTTGCTGGTTATCAACTAATATAGAATCATTTAAATCTAAAATCAATAACTCATCCATAATTTTTGGTTTATCAATAACATCAACTGCTAAAGTATCAGCTAAAGTATCATTTATATTATTATATATGAATTGTTTAACATTATAAAAATTATTACCTACTTCTGAATTAATAAAATTTCCCATAAGATGAAAAAACGCACATTTATTTTTATTTAAATTAATTTCAAAAGGTATAAATTCATTAGATTCTATTTGTGGCATAGTTGTTTTATCTTGACTTTCTAACATTATAATAAATAATATAATTATTATAATGCAAATTATATAATAATTATAATGTAAATTTTATAAAATAATATATTAAAATTATTTAATAAAAGATAATATCATATCTAATATATTTTTAATTAAAAATTTATATTATGTTAATTATAAAATAACATAATTTCATAAATTGTATGTATTCATCACATCCTTTGTTTAAATTTAAATTAATAATAATTAATAAATCTAATATTTTTGATTTTTGATAACAATTTATTTTTTCATTATTAATTATATAATTATGAATTAATTTGATTTGTAGAGATAATGAATAACCATTAATTAAAAAATTATTAATAAATAAATTTAAATTTTCTATATCTTTACTAAATATATAATTCATTAAATCATTTAAATTATTAATTTGACCAGATATTTCATTTAAAATATTTTCGTTAATTGTATATCTAAATGAATAATAACAGTTTTCTAAAATATTTATTGCTTTTCTCAAATCATTATTTGATATTTCAACTATTTTATTAATTATATTATCTTCTATAATATAATTTTCATTTAAAGAAATATATTTTAATTGATTAAAAATGTTTTCATTATTAATTAAATTAAATTTAAAAATACAACATCTTGAAACTATTGGATCAATAATTTTATTAAAATGATTGCAAATTATACAAAATCTTGTTATTTTTGAATATTCTTCAATAATTCTTCTTAATGCAAAAAAAGAATCAGATGTTAAATTATCCGCTTCATCTAAAATAATAATTTTCCATTTAGGTAAATTATTATTATTATTATTTATTGTTTGTCTTGCATAAGTTTTAATTTTATCTCTAATTACATTAATTCCTCTTTCATCGGAAGCATTTAATTCAATTACTCTATTATTATATTCTTCTTTAAATATATCTTGGGCTAGTGCTAAAATAGATGTAGTTTTTCCACATCCGGGCGGACCATGAAATAATAAGTGAGGCATATTTTTTGTAATTAATATTTTTTTTAGTGAATTTACTATATTATTTTGGTCTTTAATATCATTTAATGTATTTGGTCTATATTTTTCAACCCAATTCATATTTTTAAATGACAATTTATTTCTAAATAAAAAAATAATATAAATTTAGAAATGACAATTTATTTCTAAATAAAAAATAATATAAATTTTGAAATGACAATTTATTTCTAAATATATAAATGATTATATATATTTTTTTTAAATAAATTATTTTTGGATATGAAATATAAATAAAAATAGATTATAATTATATAAATTTTAACAAAATAATATTATTTAATTAAAAAAAAATTTATTAAATATTACTAATAAAAAATTTTATTAAATATTACTAATAAAAAATTTTACTAAATTTTACAAATATGCATACTATTTTATAGAAATAATATTAATAAAAATTATTAAGATTATTTATAATTATGTAATTTTTCCTACTTATTAATGTGATTAAAATTTTATTTATTATAATATTTAACTAATTTTGTTTATAATAAATAAATTTATTAAATAAAAATCTTTATATCTATCAATAGGATAATATTATAATATTTTTTAATATATAAATTATTTTTTTTTAATATATAAAATTATATATTAGTTTTTTTTAATTTTTATTATACTTAATTATTATAAAGTTTTAATTTTAATTATTTGTAATTTTTATATATTATGACAACTGAATAAAAAATTATTTAATTTAGAATAATATAGACAAAATTTTGTTATTTTTTATCTTTATTTCTATTTTTTTCATAGATTTAAATAGTAATTAAATATTGAGGCAAATGTTTCTATTAAGGTAATATCTTCCTTAATATTACCCTGATTTCTAAATTCATTCTGTATATCATTTTTAAAATAGTGTTGAATATTAGTTTTTATAATAGTATTTGCATTAACTTTAGTATCAATATTAACTTTAACTGTTTTTTTTTTATTCCATAGAGATGAAAAACTAAATTTTAAATAATTTTTTTTTTCTTCAATTATATTTTCATAATATTTTCTGAGTATAATTTCTTCATGGTTAGTAATAAATTTAGTCAAGGCCTCATTTATTTTAGGATAATTTTTTCTAAACCAAGAATAATGATAATAATATTCATCATGATATTGGTTAGATTTAAATGGTATCTTGTATTTATCATTGGTTCTATCGTATGAGGATAAATGTTTCAAATAGTAGTCATTTACCAAAATTGTATTTGAACAAAAATCATTAATAATATTATCAAAATCTGGATTTAGAAGTAAATTATCTATTTCATATTTTTGATTCAGACAATTAAATATATTAATTAAGAAAAATATAAATAATGCCCTATAATATGTTAAATTCAATATACAAACATAAAATTCTTTAAAACTATCAGGTTCGATAGGAACATCTTCTCGAGAAGAACCAGAATTGTCAGAAAAATATATAATTAAAGGATTTATAGATAGGTGTAATAAATGTAATAAATGAATTTGTTCATCTAATGATAAATTCATATTACTTTTAATACATTTAATTAAAATATTTAAATATATTTTATTATATGTTGTAAGTATAATTGTACTTGATGCACTACTTGATGCACTAATAATAGAACTATTTATTTCATCATAATTATATTCTGTAAATTCCTCTAAAATATATCTTTTTTGGAAAATATATTCCTTAAATTCATAATTTAATGTTGCATTTTTATTATTATTTAATAATAATGGAATTATAATATAATTTAAATAATCTATTGATATATTTTCAATATCATATTCATTAATTACAGAATCATTACATAAATAATATGTATTATTACATCTAAATATACAGAATACATGATTATATTCTGGAGTCATTATAAAATATCCTATTATATTATCATCTGTAAATAATTTAAATTTTGAAAATATTTTCAGATTATAATTAATAATATTGCAATCTAATAAAATTATACTATATAAATTAATATATTTTAAAAATATCAAGGTGGCCTCACGTAATAATAAATCATTAATTTTGGTAGTAGTTGTAGTTTCATCATGGGTTTCAGGAGAAATATCTTTAATTTCAAGTTTAGATTGAGTAATAATCTTACCTTCTTTTTCAGGATATCTTTTTAATATTTCCGAAATTTTTTCTTTACCCTGTAATGAATTTAAACTATCTGGAAATAAATCTATAAATTGAGAAACAATATCTAAATGACACTTATTGATCTCAATATCACATAAATCTTTAGTTCCAATCTTACACTGTAGCATTAAAAATAAATTTTTATATAAATTTAAAAATAAGTTATATAGTATCATTATCACATCTTTTTTTAGTTTTCCATTTTCATAATATTTATCATCATTATAAATCATTTTTAATAATTTATTTTGATTTTCTGTTAAAGTATTATTTTTTATCTTCATTATCATTGGTAATAAATTTTGTTGTGCTTTTACACGAGTTGTATCAGAGAAAAAGAAAGTCATAGTAATTGCAATAAACCAGCATGTTCCAAAAAAATTCATCATATTTGCTTTATATTTACAATCAATTGTGAATTTTTGAGGTATGTTAGCTAACTCTAAAAAATTACTTTCATTTATGTAATCTGGTATTTTATCTAATTCATCTAACATCTGTAAACTTGAAAGTATATTTTCCATTTTAGTTGGATTAGCATATTTAAACTCTTTTTCAATAGTTCCACCTTTAATTTGTAAATATTTAAATTTATATTTCAAATATTTTTTATTATAATTCATAATATATAATATATAAATTAAATTAATTTACATATAATTTGATTTAAATATAATTTGATATATATATATATATATATATAATATCTCTTAATAAATTTTTTAATCTGTATATGAATAAATATTTTATTTAAACTTATTCTATAATATATTTAATGATATTATTTTTCCATCATTATAAGAATAATCTATTGCTATTTTCTTTATATCATATTCTCTAATAGGTTGATGTTTATGAAGAACGGTTTTGTGTATATCGCGCCATTGATAATATTTATTATTACATTGAAATATACCACATTCATCTATCTCATTATTTATTATATATCCAATAATATTTTTAGTTGGTGATAATTCAAAATTTTTAGTTATAGACATTGTATCATTAGTAATTATACAATCTAATAAAAGTATGCTATATAAATTTAAATATTTAAAACTTATATCTAAAGGTTGATAAATAAAATAGTACTTGATATCAATATAATTATCTTTTTTTAACATTTGGAACATTACATGAATCTTATCTTTTACTTCTTTATAGTTTTCTTCATTAGGAAATAATTTTATAAATTGGTACATTATTGTTAAATGACACTTGGTATTTTCCACATAACATAATTTTTGTTCTTCTTCATTCATATCCACATAATCTTTATACTTTAACATTAAAAACAAATTTTTATATAAATTTACAAATAATAAATAAAGTATTTTTGTTATTTTTTTATTTAATTTTCCATTTTCAAAATAATAATATTCATTAGTTTCAAAAAAAAATTTTAATAAATTATTCTGCTTTTCTGATAAATTATTATTTTTAATATTTATAATCATTGGTAATAAATTTTGTTGAGCTTTCACACGGGTTTTATCAGAAAAAAAGAAAATCATAGTAATCATACTAAACCATTTTGTAATATGAAAATTCATAATATTTACTTTATGTTTGCAATCAAGTATTAAATTTGGTGGGTTAATAGGAAAATTTACAAATTGTGAGGAATTTATATAATCTTCCATTATCATAATATTCTTGGATTTTTCATTAATGTAATCAGATTTTTGTTTCAGTTCATCTTTAGTATTTAATATTTCAATTAAATATTGCATTTTTTCAGGATTTACATAATTTGATGTTGCAACTGTTGCATCTGTTCCACCTTTAATTAGTAAATATTTAAATTTATATTTTAAATATTTTTTATTATAATTCATATATAATACTATATATTTAAAATAATATTATATATGAATTTATATTTATTATATATTATATTTTTTATATTTTTTTTTATTATATATTATTAATTAGTAATTAGTAATTATTAATTATTAATTAATTTATAAAAATAAGTTCTAATTTTATTAGCTAAATTATTGGATATATTTAATAAATCAGGAGAACTTTTTTTTACAATGTTGCAATATCTGTCAATATCTCTAGTGATTAGTAATTTTAAGATTGGGGTTGTTGGTAATATATCTGATATAAGTTCTAATCTAATTTTTCTTAGTATAATTTTTTTATTTTTTGTTATAAAGTTTCTTAATAAATCACTTATATTAGTTTTCATTTTAGGTTCATAGAGACCAAACTCATTATTATAATAAAAGTCATCATCAAGATCATTTTCAGGAATTTGTATTATGTATTCTTTTATCTCTTCATCATAATGTGGCATTTTATTATAATCTTTATTATAATTTAATGTTTGAAATATATTAATTAATTTATTTTTAATTTCAATAAAATCATCTGATTGTGTCAATTTATTTATTTGATATATATCATTTAAATAATTAAACACATTAATTATTAAAAATAAAAAGTATGCAATATTAAATGTTAATTTGAATAAATACCTATAAAAATTAATAAAATTACTTTTATTAATATTATCAAAAATAAGTTTAAGTGACTGAAATTCATGCAGTCGGTCATTTAATGTGGAATTATTATTTTTAATACATTCAATTAAAATATCTAAATATAAATTTATGCATATTGAAAGGTTTGTTTCTGTTAAAATATTGTTATTTTCCCTTATACATTTTATAATATTTTTATTATTTAAATTACACATATTTAATGATATTATTTCATAATCCTTATAATCAGATGATATTTTTTTTATATCATATTCAATAATATTACTATTATCACATTTATAATAGTTATTATTACATTTAAATATACAAAATATATGGTTTGATTTATATATCAAATATCCAATTATATTTTCATTTGGTATTAATTGATATGTCTCTATTATTTTAATTTCATGATGAATAATTATACTATCTAATAAAATTATACAATATAAATTAATATATTTTAAAAACATATTGTTGTATTGACTTAATGGCATATGACCAATATCTTCATATTTTGCGTTAGGATTTATATTTAATATTTTAATTATTCTTTTAATATTTTTTTGCATAATACTATCATTTTCTTTATAATTAAATTCATAAGGAAATAATTCAACAAATTCAGATACTATATCTAAATGACATTTTTTAATATCAATATGACATGAATCTTTAGTTCCAATCTTACACTGTAACATAAAAAATAAATTTTTATATAAATTTAAAAATAATAAATAAAGTGTATTCATTATCTCTTTTTTTAATTGTCCATTTTCATAATATCTATCCTTACTATAAATTATTTTTAATAATTTATTTTGATTTTCTGATAAAGTATTATTTTTTATATTTATTATCATAGGTAATAAATTTTGTTGTGCTTTTACACGAGTTGTATCAGAAAAAAAGAAAGTCATAGTAATTGCAGTAAACCAGCATATTCCAAAAAAATTTCTCATATTTGCTTTATATTTGCAATCAATTATTAATTTTTGCGGTATATTAGCAAACTCTAAAAATTGTTCAGGACTTATATAATCTTGCAGTTCTTTTAATTTATCTTTTTCTAACTTGACACTTAATTCATCATAGTCATTTTTATTATTTAATAATTCAATCATATTATTCATTTTTTCAGGATTTGCATATATATCATTATATTCATCATATTCATCATCATTTATATCATCTTTTGTATTATTAGTTCCACCTTTAATTTGTAAATATTTTAATTTATATTTTAAATATTTCTTATACATAACAATATTATTATATTATATATATTTACTTTTTCTTTTTTAAAATTTTTTTTTTAAATTTAATAAATATTTTTTTAAAATAATATATTTATTTTTATATTTTATATATTTATTTTTACTTTTTGATATTGATTTGGTTTGTAAGCAAATATAAGTTCTAGTTATAGTTCTCTTTGGATTATTATTGAAAATGATAGAACTATATTGATGAGAATTTAATAAAAATGTAATATAGCGAAAGTTTAAAAAATTTAAATTATAAATATAAATATTTGATATGTCAAAATCAGGATCAACATATAAATCAAATTCTTCTTGTAAATTAGATAATTCTAAAGATATCTTATCATAAATTAAATAAGAAGGTGACTTAGATTCATCATTAGAAATACTTATATCACAAACATACTGTATTAAATTATTATACTTTAAATGTGTATTTATCCATTCAATTGGATAATTTATATAATTACTTATAGTAATATCATAATATAATGATTTAATATGATTATCAATCATATAATAATTAATTATTATTATTATTAAAATATATATTATATTATATGAAAGTAGAGATTCAGTTCCATCTTTTATTGATGGTATATTTTTTTTATTAATTATTATTTTAAATAAAGTTTCCTGTTTTATTAAATTAAGAATATCTATTAAATCATCATTTATTTTAATATAATTATGGTTAATTTGATTTAAATATATATTAAATATATAATATTTTTTTATAAATATTTTTATCATAGAACCAGGAATTAAAATTAATTTTTTATCATGATATACAAATGCTAAACCAGAAATTTTAAATGTAAATATTGTGGGAAAACAAAATATTTCATATTGATTAGTTTTAATAAACGATATTAATAAAGGTGATGTAAAATATAAATGAGGTTCTATTATTTTCATTTTTAATAGTGGATAATCAATGTTAAAAATAATACTTATTTCATTATGTGATTCTTCACTTGAAACTATTTTTTGTAATTCATTTTCTAATGCTATTTCGAATAATGTACTTATGTCATTATTATCTATGTTAAAAATTAATTTATAAATAATTTCATAGTTATATAAATTTAATTGTTTTAAATAGTCTTCAATTATTAAAATATTTACAGAAGATAATAAACTAATAATAAGTTTTTCGTTATCATCTTCTATATACTGTTCTGGAAAAATTAGTTGAGATTGAAAATAATAAGCAACTTTTTCTATATGGTCATGTTTATATATTCTAGTTTTCGCTTTATAAGTTTGATAATCTAAAAGTAATTTTTTATTTGCTATTAATTTATTTTCATTTTCAATTAGCATATCATATATTAGATTTTTAGTAAATTGTTTTGATATATCATTAATAAAAATATCAATAGTATGGCCGCAATTAATTTTCCTTAATCTAAATAATCCCTGTGCTAATTGTGAATAAATAGTTTTATTATTAATAAAACATAGTCCTTTTAAATCTGGATATTTTTCTTGTTTAATGTCTATACCAACAATATGTGCCTGATCATAATAAAAAATAGGATTATTTAGTATTTTATCATTTAATAAATTAATATTATTATCTATAATAAATTTGATTTCATCTTCTTCATCAATAAAAATAACAGGTCTATTAAATATTTTATAAATTGTATGAGCTGTTTCTAAATTAGATTCATCTTTAAAAATTCCACAAATATCTATATATGCATCATATTTTAGTTCTGGTGTAAATGTAAATGAATCATTAGAAATAATATTAGTTTCATTATTTTTAATGGCATATTCAACATTAATTAATTCATCTTCATCATCATTTATATCAAATTTTTTATCAATATCTGGATAATTTATATTTAATGTTCCAGAATAACATATTTTATAAATATTAGGTATCATTAAAATATCAACAAATGATATATTTAATTGTTGTTCGGTAAGTTTAATATTATTTATAATACTTTCTATTATTTTTATTTTATTATTATTAAGTTCAGGCTCATTATTATATATAGATTTAATATCATTTTCAGTTGGAAATATAATTTCAATAAAAAAAATATTTTGTAATATATTATTAAATCTAATATATTTATCAATAAATAAATTATATTTACAATTACATAAGATAATATAATAATATAAAGTTAAATAAATAGTAATTATTACTGAAGAAAAAGTAGAATTTAAATTAGGTTTATTTTTATTAAAATAAGGTATTGCATATCCATTAACCGGATGAATACCCCAATTAATATTTTCAACTAAAATTTTATTTCTGATATTATTTTTTATGGTATTAATTTCTTTTTTAATATTTTTATTAATAACAGAAGATTGAAATATATCAGATTTATTAATAGATGGTGCATCTTCTAAAATATTATTAAGTAAGCTATAAAATATCTCTAAATCAATTGATTTACCTAATTTTAATTTTATATTAAAATTACTAGTTGTAGGTTCTAATATTGTATCAAACTCATCTATTAGCATTATTGAATCATCTTCAATTGTATCTGGTATAAAACTCTTTGGAAATTGTGTTTGTATATCTTTAGAGCGTTGATATAAAATATTTATTTTTACTTCATTATCTGATAATATGACTATTTTTTTATCTAATTTGAAAAAATATATATATTGATACATGGTTTTTTCTGTTTGTTTTTTTAAATGAGCAGGTACAATAATGTATACTTTTTTTGAATGTATTAATGAAAAGTATAATGCCAATAAAGGTGTAATAACACTTGATTTTCCTTTTCCCATCATAAATTTATTTATTTTTATTGATGTTTCATCATATGATTTAATACTAGGTCTAGTTGCTAGACTATCTGTACTACCACCTAATAATTCATTAAATGCATAAGTTATTTCATACATTTTATATTGTTTAGGTTTTCTATTTTTAGTATAAGTATTTTCTTGAATATTAACAAATTTTTGTATTATTTCTTTATACTTTATAAATTGCTCATCTAATATTTCAAAACCATAAATAAATTCAAATAAATATTCAAATAAATATTCAAATTTATATTTTCTATTCTCAAATAATTGAGCATATATTTTTAAAGAAGTATAATCAAAATTGGGTTTTAAATGATTTATTTTTAAATCATTTAATGTATTAATTATTTTAATATAAACAATATAATTTACTAAATCTGTAATATTATTATAAAATAAATTTATATCATGAATATTAAGTATTTGTTGTTCAATTGCTAATTTTTTTTCAGTAAAGTTAGTTATAATTATATTGATATTTCCAAGAGTTTTTACATTATCTTCTAATAATTTTTCTATTTTTTGTCTAAATTTAGAATATGTTATATTACTATATTTTTTTTCTATATCTAAAATTATTTGATTTAATGGTTCAACTAATATATTAGGTTTAAATATGATATCTATTAAATCAAATTCATTATTATCTATATTAATTAATTCTTTAAAAATATTTTTTTTTAATATTGAAGTAAAATAATTGTACTCATCGGAAGATATTATATACCCACTTGTTGATGTATTAGCAATATAAATAAAATTTATATAATTATACCCATAATTATAAAGTAAAATTTTAAATAAATGTATATCTTCACCAATTGGTAAAAAATTATTTTGTGTTGAAATTCTAATAGTAATAATTCTATTATCAAAATCTATTTTATTTAAAATATTTTCATTGTGTATAAAATTACCATCATTGTCATATAAAATTGATTTTGTTAATTGGAATTTATTATTTAAAAAATATGTTATATGATATTGATTTTTTTTTTTATAGATTAAGTGAAAACAATTTGTAGGAATTATGTTAATAAATAATTCTTTTATATCATTATTGCTAATAACTAAATTATTATTATAATATATTTTACTAATTTTATTATTTGTGTTAATTTCAAATTGTATGCATTGATTATAATTTACCATACAAATAAAATTCTTATAAGAGTAGATTAATGTATCATTTTTAATATTAAATAAATTTTTAAGTGTTATGTGTATATTAATTTTTCTTTCTCTATTAATATTTAACCCATGTTTATTAAATAAATATATTTTATATGTTTCTAAACTTAATAAAGAATCACATATTTGTAAAAATGTATTTATAAATTTATCATTATTTTCATTTTCATAAATAAAGATATTATATAAAATATTATCTAAAAAATTAAAATCAAAATTTGGAATTTTCCTTTGAAATAAATTATAATAAGATAAATCTTTGTGATAATATTTTATATTTGTATCATTTATATCACTATGACATTTAAATAATAATAATTGAATATGAATTAGTGATAATGTTAAATTTTTTATATTATTATTATTTTTATTAATTATATATGAATTCAAAAAAAATGATAATATTTTATTTCTTAATTGAAGATTATTATTAATTATATTTATATTTAATTTAAATTTTAATGAAGAATTAGTAAAATTATTATATAATAAATAATTATTATATATGTATGTTGGATTTTCAAATAAAAAATTATTTTCATTAATTATATCTTCTAATAATATATTTTCTGTTTCATGTAGTATAATATAATTAGAAAATTTATATAAATCACCCCAAACTATGCGCATATTATCTTGTAATATTTCATTCATATTTATATAGTAATCACTTGGCTTATTTAAAAATAACTTTAATATAAAATTATTTAAATTTTTAATTAATGTATTTATATTATTATTAATTAATGAATAAAATATACTTATTCTCATTTTATCTTTATTACTAATAGTAATAGATTTACTATTATAAAAGTGATAGTACTCATCAGATATATGACTATATATTTTAATAAATTTATTGCTAATAGGTTTATCTTTAATTAATATAAAATTTGATAGTATATAAATAATTATTAATAATTTATGTAATATTTTAGTAAATTTCATTGATAAATTTGTCTCTATTTCTGGTAAATAATACTTTATTATATCATATAAATAGATTTCTTCATTTCTTAATGTTATTACATCATTTATATTAATTTGATTAAATAAAAATAATAAATCACATAATATCGGTAAATTAATATATTTTAAATCACAAAATTCCTGAGAATCATTATGATTAAATAGGTTTTTAATATATAATTGGATTTGTTTTAAATGTTGATTATCACTGATAATATTAGTTATATTATCTTCCTTAAGATATTTTTTACATATTTGTTTATTAGTATTCATGAAAGTTAAAAATAATTCCGTAATATCACATTTAATATCTATCATTTTATCGTATTTTTCAGTATAACTTATTATTTTAAATTGTGCCGCAATTTTTTTATAGTCTTTTTCAATATACTTACAAATATTAAAAAAAAATATATTATTATTAGTATGTTTAATATTGTTTTTAGGATTTATTTTATTTATTAATAATTTTAAATTATCATAATCATTTATAGATTTATAATAATTAGAGTAATAAGGGTTATTAAGATAATTATTTGTTTTAATTGTATAATTTATTAAATTAATTATATTTTTATTTTCAATATTTAAAATTTTAATATTAATAAATTTATAACATAATTGATTCATTAATACAATAGCTGAATTTTCATTATTTAATTCAGTTATAAAATTTTGTTGTGTAAATATATTTTCTATTGTTTGAATACTAAAATCAAAAAAGTTATTAATAAAATTTTTATAATCGTGTTTTTTAAAAATTAGGAAGTATAAACATAATGGCCAATATTTAGAAAACCAGGCACATGATCCACTTTGTTGTGAAAATATAAAAATATCATCATTAATGTATTGAAATTTTATTCTATCTAGAATATATTTATATTTTTCATATTTTGCAATATTATGATTATAAATATTATTATTTGTTTCTAAATTAGATATAATTTTTTTATCTAAATTTGTTGCTAATATGTCATCATTTGATTTTAAAAATATAAATAAATTATATATTATATCATAATATTTTTTTATTGAATTAATTTTAAATTGTTGTAATAAATTATCAGTTATTGGTTCTAAACAAAAAATAAAATTTGGAAATATATCTTTTAAATATTCATAAAAATATTTGGATATTTTTAATGATTTTGATATACAATCATAAAACTTTATAAATAATAATATGTTAATTACTTTATTTTCATTATTACATGATATTATTATGTATGGTTTATATAATGTTTCATCATCCTTATTTTTAAAATAAGGATGATTGTTTAAACCAAAGCCAGAATTAAATAAAATAATATAATAAATATGTGGGTTTTGTAAATAATTAAATATTATTAATGAAGTAGCATGAGAATCAAAAGATAAATTAATAATTAAAAAATTATTTTTAAAATAATCTTTAAATAAACTATTTATTGTTCTAGTTTCTAATAATTTGTTATTTAAATTAATTATGTTCTTATCTAAAAATATTATTTTATTTTCTGGCATAATATATTTCATATCTACAAATAAGTCATACAGTTTTATATTTGTTAAGTTATTAGGTTTAATTATATTTTCATTAATAAATAATAAAGTATTTTTAACCAAATGTCCCGATTCAGAATTTATAAAAGTATCTAATAAATGATAAAAAATAGGTTTATTTTTTATATATTCTTTTTCAAAATTAAATGTCATGTATATAATATAATATAATATTTTATTCTAACATAATTTTAATGAGTGAATTATGGTTTAATAATCCAAAAATATTATTAAAAAATTTAGATGAATTTTTTCCTGATAATGATTTAAATTTTATTAAAAAAATTAATGCTATTATTAGATTTTCTATATATTATACATTAATAATTATAATTTTTAATTATGATATTAATTATTTATTTATATCTTTAATTTTAATATTAATAAGTTATTTTTTAGGCAATTATGTATTAAAATATTATGAAACTTTTAATAATAAACAAAAAAATAATAATACTTGTCAAAAACCTAATGAAAATAATCCATTTATGAATTATACAGTAGGTGATTTAATTGATAATAATAATAAATTAGAAGCTTGTAAATATGATGATGTTAAAGATGAAATGAGACAAGAATTTAGAAAAAATATATTTACTGATTCATCCGATCTATGGGGCAAATATATTTCAGATAGAAATTTTTATACTATGCCTAATACTGAAATTATTAATAAACAAAGAGAATTTGCAGAATGGTGTTATGGTGGACATGGAGAATGTAAATCATTAGGCACTAATTGTCTTAAGGAAAGATAACTATCATATATTAAAGGTATAATTATAAATAAATTTAAAATTATAAATAAATTTATAATTTTAAAATTTTTATCTATATTAAAGTATATAATGTCAGATTCATCTATGGGAACTTGTGATTATACTACATTTCATGGTTTACAATGTTGGTATGTAAAAATTATGGAAAAATATGGATGGATAGTATTAGCATCTTGTATTAATAGTTCAAATACTTGTAATAAACAAGATAAAATACATAAAAAACATAAAGTAAAATGTTATTTAACTGAAATAGAATCATTTTTAAGACATTGTAAAACAAAAATAACTACTTTAAATAATATAGATAGTAAACAAGATATACAAATTATTCATGATAAAATTGAGTTATTTTATAATACTATTTTACCACAATTAAATACATTATGGAATAAAGAAAATGTTTTTGAAGATTAGATTATTTTCATACTTTAATTAAGATAAAAAATGAGATAATCAAAAAATATATAATTATGATTTAATTAAATCATATTTACATATTTTAGTAATAGTTTTTATTATTGGTAAAAAATTTATCCATATTTCATTAGTTGATTGATTACCTAGCCTTGGAACATAAAAAATTTTAATAATAATATGACATAAATTTGTAAGTCTTTTAATTGCTTTTGATAATTGTGTTAATTTATATTCCTTTAAAATTGACCTAGATAATGTATACTGTTCAATATAATTTATAATTAGTTCAATAGCGGTCCAATGTTTTTTACAATATTTATTTACTGCTGTCATTAAATTAGATTTAAATATTTCACTAATATTGGTATATGGTATATCAAATGGTTTTTCATTAGTCATTAATTTAATATTGTCATTATGATATAATTTATTTATATCAATAATAATTTTCCAACGCCAATTTAATTGCCAATTAATTCGCCAAATTTTAGGATTATAAAGTCTTGCTTCATGAAGTATCTTATAATGATGATTACATGCTAACATAACAATTTCTTTAGTATGTTGTAATCTAATTGATGCATAATAAATAGCTTTATCATAAGTTTTAATAGCTTCAGTTACTATTTCTATATCATCTCTTAAATATTCTGATGCTTGAATTATAAATTTTCCATAATTTTTAATGCAAATTAATATGAGAGAACGATTAGATATTATTTCCATAGGTAATCTAAATACTTCAATTAATTTTTCAAATTGAAAAGCTAATGATATTACGTCATAATCTGTTAAAAATTCATGTGGAATATAATTAACAACTATTGGACCATATTTTTTACATGCTGCTAATACATATTTTTTTTTTATTTTTACACCATAAGTTTCTAATTGTAATAAAGAAGAAATATCTTTATTTTGAATAATAAAATATATATGTGCATCTCTTGATAATAAATCTTCTGCTTCATCTGCTTCATATATACTGAGTATATTATAATTACTATATTGATAAGATATTAGTTTCATATTATATGGAACTAAATTTAAATATTCATCATAAATCATTATTTTATCATCATAGTTAATATCTATGTAATTAGAGTACACAAATTTATTTTTAGTATTCAAAAGTATGAAGAAAAATTGTAATGTATCAAATTCTTCTAAACTTAAGAATATTTTTTTAAAATTAGTAAAATTAAATTCATTAGGTATAATTTCTTTTAATTCTAAATTACAAATTAAATCACCAGTTAAAGATTGAATAATTTTTATTAAAACCATGCTATTAAATGAAATTAATAATAACTATTGTTTTTTAGGTAAAAAAATCTAGATTCTAGATTAGATTTTATTTTTATTCAATTTTTTATAATAAAAAATAGTTTTTTGATTTTCTTAGTAAAATTAGATGTTAAATATTGAAAAATATTTAAATTTAATTATGGTTTATAAAAGTAATAAATTAATAAAAAAGTTAATTAAATTAAATATAAATGACATAATTAAATTTTTAATTATAATAAATAAATATAAATTTAATAATTTAAGTTATTATAATTTTAATTTTAATTTTATTTTATTTATTATGATTATTAAAATAAAATTAGAAAATAATTCTATTAACAATATGAAAAATTTAAATTATATTATTAATAAATTAATGAATTTTTTAAATATTTCATATATCAATAATTATGTTGATTATAATATATTAAAAAATAATTTAAAAAAAAATAATGAACAAATGATTATTAATAATTATTTTTTAACAATAATGATAACAATTAATAACATCATACAATTACGTAAAATAATTAATAATAATTAATAATAATTAAAATTGAAATAAATATATTAAAGTGTAAAATTCTTAATTATGTAATGTCGAAAATATTAGTCATTTTAGAATCTCCAGGAAAAATTGCTAAATTTCAACAAATATTAGGGTCTGAGTATATAATAAAAGCTTCATATGGTCATATTGAAGAATTAGATAAAAATACATTATCTATTAATGTTGAAAATAATTTTGAATTATTATATAAAATTTCACTAGACAAAAAAAAAACAGTTAATGAATTAATGAGTTTAGCAAAAACTTGTAAAGAAGTAATATTAGCAACTGATGCAGATAGAGAAGGTGAAGCTATAGCTGCATCATTAGCTAGAGTATTAAATTTAAAAACTCCTAAACGAATAATTTTTCATGAAATTACTCAAAAATCAATTTTAAAAGCTTTAGAAAATCCTATTTTAATTAATGAAAATATAGTAAATTCTCAACAAACAAGAGTTACAGTTGATAGATTAGTTGGTTATAAAGGTAGTCCAGTAGTATGGAAACATGTACCAAATGCTAAATCAGTTGGTAGGGTTCAATCAATCGCACATAAAATTGTATATGATAAAGAAATAGAAATTAATCAAGCTATTTCTAAATCATATTATAAAACTATAGGATTATTTGATGAAATTAATTCTGTGTTAAATTATCAATTACAAGAAAATGAAATAGATTCTTTTTTAAATTTAATTAATAAGAAAACAATAATTAAAATAGTTAATATTGAATATAAACAATCATTTAGAAAACCATCACCCCCTTTTATTACATCTACATTACAACAAGAAGCAAGTACAAAATTACATTTTAATTCAAAAAAAACAATGGATATTGCACAAAAACTTTATGAAAATGGATTAATAACATATATGAGGACAGATAGTCCTAGTATATCGCCAGATGCTAGTGATTTATTAAAAGAATACATTATTGAAAATTATGGAGATAAATATTCATGTCCTTTTAATTATAGTTCTAAGAATGCAAATAGTCAAGAAGCACATGAATGTATTAGACCTACTAATATTAATACAACTGAAATAACTTTAGAAAATGATTATAAAAAATTATATAAATTAATTTGGAATAGAACAGTCGCTAGTCAAATGAGTAAAGCAGAAATACAAATACAACTAGTCAGTATTGACTTATTAAATAAAATAAGTCTTTTAACATTTAATGATATCCAACATTATTTCATATCAACAATAGAAAATATTACATTTCAAGGATATTTAAAAGTATATGATAATACTCCAGAAGATGAAAGTGAAAAAAATACAGGAAATTTATTACAAAATAAAATAGATGATATATTAGAACTAACTAAAATTAAAATTATAGAAGAATATACTAAATTACCATTAAGATATAATGAAGCGGGTTTGATTAGATTTTTAGAAAAAAAAGGAATTGGAAGACCTTCTACATATAGTCCAACTATATCCAAAATAATTGATAGAAAATATGTAGAAATAAAAAATATTGATGGTATAAAAAAAAATTCAAAAACTTTTGAATTAAGTAATAAATATAAAATTAAAGAAATTTGTAAAGATGTAATAATTGGAAAAGAAAATAATAAATTAACAATAACAGATATGGGTAAAGAAATTACAGAATTTTTAATAGATAAAATAAATTTTATTATGAATATTGATTTTACTGCACAATTTGAAGAGTTGTTAGATAAAATAGCTCATGGGAATGCTAATTACCTAAATGTTATCCATCAATATTATAATATTTTAAATCCAATTGTAGAAAAATTACTAGAAAAAACATTAGAAAATAATATTAATATAAATACTGATAGTTTATTAGGTATGGGACCTAATAATATTGAAATATATATTGGTAAGGGAAAACATGGTCCTTATATAAAAATAAATGAAGAATCTAAGTGGAGATATATTTCAATTAAAGATAATGTAAATATAACTTTAGAACAAGCAATAACTTTAATTGAATATCCAAAACAATTAGGAAAAATTAGTAATACAATTGTATCTATTCATAAAGGTCCATATGGATATTATATTAAATATGGAGCTATAAATATTCCAGTAAAAGATATTTCAACAATAAATTTTGATATGGCTAAAGAATTAATTAAAAATTCTGAATCTAAATCTTTTAAAAATAAAAATACTTTTTATAATATTAAAAATGGTGAATTTGGTAATTATATTCAAGTTGTATCAGGTGATAAAAGAGAAAATGTAAGTATTCCTAGTAGTTATAATATTGAAAATATATCATTAAATGATATATTAACTATTATTGAAAATAAAAAAAAAGGTTATACAAAAAAGTTTATTAAAAAATAATTATTTTATTTATTAATTTATATATTAAAGATAATGTAAATATTAACCTTTAATATAAATATTATTATTATCTATACCTAATTTATTAAAATAGGCTACAACAAATTTTACTTGATTTCCTTGAAACATTACTAATTTTTTATTATCTTCAGTATCCTTAATAGTTCCATTACATCCATTTTGTTTTTTAATAATTTTTATATGTTCTTTTAGATTATCATCTATCCATCCCGATATATATGTATTTTTTTTTCTTCCTAATTCTTCAACCCAAATTTCAATTAATGAATTTGTTATTCTAGTATTTAATATTTCATTATTTAATGAATTTTGTACTATATTATTTGAAGAAAAAGGGTTTTCTTCCATTTCAAAAGGATTATTTTCTTCCATTTCAAAAGGATTATTCATTAAATTATATTAAAAAGTATACTTTAAATTATATTATTATACAAATAAATAAATTTATTTTTTATTATATGGTAATTTCAAAATAAATAAATTTATTTTTTATTATATAGTAATTTCAAAATTATGGTAATTTCAAAATTATGGTAATTTCAAAATTATGGTAATTTCAAAATTATGGTAATTTCAAAATAAATAAATTTATTTTTTATTATATGGTAATTTCAAAATTATGGTAATTTCAAAATTATGGTAATTTCAAAATAAAT
>Ga0214919_10003606_pt1 | contig 23247 bp, 22 predicted proteins | sample LL1503_MetaG_FD_177994 | JGI IMG/M metagenome (GOLD analysis project Ga0214919, IMG submission 177994) | Freshwater microbial communities from Lake Lanier, Atlanta, Georgia, United States - LL-1503 | ecosystem: Environmental > Aquatic > Freshwater > Lake | place: USA: Georgia | collected... | reverse complement strand
GAATACGACACACTAGACTTCCGTGTGTATACTCGGCCAGGGGCAGACTGGACTGGCCGCGGTCACGGATTTGCTATTGGATCCTATAATTACATTTATGAAAACTTGACATTAGATTGGAGCACACTGGTACAATATCCAGTGAACATCGAAGTATCTAATGAGACTACAGATACAGATCTCTCGCCGGATGTGGATTATGTTGTGAATTGGGAGAACCAAACAATTACAGCAATAGCAGGTGGTGGCATCACCAACGGTGATGTTATTAACATTGCTGCTTACGAAATGGGCGGTGGCAATCAACTGTTCCGTGGCAACTATACTGGACCCGAAGCTGGCAATTCTGTAATAATTCCGGTAAATGCTGACGAAATTTATGAATTGGTATTGTTTGTAAACGGTATGAATATCGCAGGTTCTACTTGGACTGCGTATGCTGAAAGTGTGCCATGGAGTTATCAAGACACCTACGCACAAAAAACTGTTGTCAACGATAGTGGATTGTACTACAGAGCTTTGCAAACTGTTCCTACAGGAATTTTATTAGATGATGTATTGTATTGGGCAGAGTTTGTGCCTACTACACAATCGTTGGTGTCGTTGCCAGCTACGTATGGTGCAGGTGACGGTATATCTATTACTGCTATGGGTTTTGAAAATCCACAACACAGTTGGAGCACAGCGGTAACACAATATCATACTATCACTGAGTCTGATACATTGACCAATAGTGTTGACCTTGAAAACAGCATGCAAGGTACCAACGTGGCCAACTTGGTAGTCACAGTTAATGGCAAGCGGTTACAACCACCAGAAGGTATTGAATGGATTGGTGACGGTACTACCAGCAGTTTTGGATTGCCACAACGCGGCGGCGGCTACCCACAATCAGCAATCAATGCCTACACTGACATTCAAGTTTGGATAGATAATGTTTTACAAGTACAAAGCTATGGTGCCATAGTAGGTACATATTCTGTTACCAACTATGATGGCAGCAATACTCCAGGGCGACAAGTGGTATTCAATACTCCTCCGGTTGATGGTGCAGAAATTTTAATATCAGTTAGCACCATTGCACAGTACACAGTTGCAGTAGGATCACCTAACAGATTGATATTAATACCGTTGTTGAACATAGGAGATCAACTTGCAATTACCAGTTGGAATGATACTTCTCAGCAAGATCCATTGACTTTGGTGTTTGTTGGCCCAGTGACCACAGGACTTACACTCACCGAACCGTATGATAGTACTGGGTATGATTATCCAAGTGTTGCCAATGACACCGCAGGCACATTTGATTTTAGCTTGGGCATTTCTATTCCAGATAACGACTTTAACTTGGGTCGAGAAGGACTGTTAGCCGATAGACTATGGGTCACTCTAGATGGTAACAGATTGTATGCTGGTGTTGATTACTCTGTAAATGGACAATATTTGATACTAGGCAGCGGTATTATTGGTTCGGCACAAGTGCTGGCAGTCACTGAGTTTACTAATAGTATTGTACCTGATGCAATGGCATTTAGATTGTTCCAAGATATGCGTGGAGTTCAAACTACATTCCGTATTACCGATTCAACTACCACTACAGTAGCGCAAACAGTGTCTGCAACTACAGATACCATATATGTTACAGACGCGTCAGCACTTAGCGAACCTAATTTGAGTGCTGGCATTTTTGGTGTGGTCACTATTGACGGCGAGCGTATTTTATATCGTGTGAGAGATGTTGCTACAAATACAATTAGCGGATTGCAACGTGGTACTGCTGGTACTGCCGCAGCCACTCATTCAGTAAATGCCGAAGTTTATGACATGGGCATTGGTAATAGACAACCACAACAAGATCAAAACTACATTGTGAGCGATACCAGCACAGGCGATGGATCTACCACAATATTCTATGCTCCAACTATTGAATTTGATCTAGCTGACAGTTCTTTTGAAACTGACAGTGTCGAAGTGTATGTTGGCGGCAATCGTGCTAGAGTAGGATATTATGCTGGACAGTTTGTAATTGGGCAAACCTATACTATTGCCAGCGTTGGTAACACCAACTGGGCTGCAATTGGATGCACTGCATTGTATCCATTGCCAGGCGTGGTATTTACAGCCACTGGAGCAGGATCGGGCACTGGTATTGCAGGCACCAGCTTGGCCAGCAACTATTATCAAGAAACTGATTACAGTCCATTGGCAATACAGTTTATTACAGCCAGCGATTTGCCAGCACCAGCAGCCGGGGTTGACGTGGTTATTTTACAGCGTAGAGGTGTAACTTGGTATGCTCCAGGAACTGGTACTCCTAGCGATGGACAACCACTACAACTAACTGAAACAACTGCCGCAAGGTTTTTACGCGGAATATAACAAGGTAAATAAAAGATCATGTCAACTACTATGCCAAAACAGCCAGTAACTGCAAATCCTGAGCCAAAACAGTCTCAGCCCAAGCGTCCCAACGAGCAAGGATCGTTTTCTATTGAAGCTCATGTGCGTATTTTTGATCCAAAAACACGTGAAATTTATATGGAGGGACGAGCATGATTATTACTCCAGGATTGGCACAAATTCAAGGATTTGTAAAAGTTTACGATCCCAACAATGGTGAAGTTTTCGTAGATAAGAAAAACGCAATTCACTACGAAAATATATCCATTGCTATGGCTCAGTCTCTAAGTAATCGATTGGATGCAAATGGTGCTAGATTAGGAATTATCTATTCTATGGCATTTGGCAACGGCGGCAGCTCTGTAGACCCCACAGGCGTTATCACATATTTGCCCCCAAATACCACAGGACAAAATGCCGGACTCTACAACGAAACATACGCCAAAGTTGTGGACGACAATTCAGCAGCTGATACAGACCCCGACACCAATTACATGACAGTGCTACACACTGCTGGTACTGTATACACAGACATTCTAGTAACTTGCTTGTTAGACTACGGCGAGCCACCCACACAACAAGCATTTGACAATTCAACCAACTTTAATGGCGAATATGTTTTTGATGAATTAGGATTAAAATCCTGGAACGGTAGCTCAACAGATTTGCGTTTGATTACGCATGTGATTTTTCACCCAGTACAAAAAAGTTTGAATCGACAAATTCAAATTGATTACACCTTACGTATACAGACGTTAAGCAACATAAATGCTGTATAAATATAGAAAGATATAGGAACAAGGCGACAAACATGGCATATACAATTAATCTAACAAACGGCACAACGTTTGCTACCATTACAGATGGTACCGTAAACACCGCCAGCTCGATGACGTTGATTGGCAAAAACTATGCTGGATACGGCCAGTTTTTAGATGACAATTTTATCCACTTGTTGGAAAATTCAGCCAACGCAACAGCACCAACAGCACCACTTACTGGACAATTATGGTGGGATAGCACTAATACATTATTAAAAGTATATGCTGGCGGCGTCGCAGGATGGAAAGGTCTTGGCGGTGCTACAGCATCAAGCTCACAACCCAGCCCAAGTATCATTGGCGATTTGTGGTACGATACGGTTAATCAACAACTAAAAGTTTGTTCAGTTGCAGGTGCCCCGGGCACATTTATTGTGGTTGGTCCTGCATATTCCAGCGCACAAGGTACATCCGGCGCTGTGCCAATTACCATTAGTGATGGCTCAACAGGTTACATTGTAACAGGCCTGTATGCCAATAACAATTTGATTGGTATTATCAGTGGCGCCACAGACTTTGTACCAGCTGGTAACAGTTCAGGTTATGCCACAGCATTCCCCACAATTTACAAAGGTTTCACTGTTTGGAATACCGGTAACAACAGCGGCAATATCAGTAATCCGGGCAACGTTACATTGGCAGTTGCTGGTAGCGTTATCGAAACAGTGGCCAGCACAGGTGTGTATGTTACTGGATTAGTCACTGCATCAGGCAACGTAATTGGCGGCAATATTAGAACTGCTGGGTTAATTACTGCAACTGGTAATGTCACTGGCGGCAATATCTTAACTGCTGGCGTGATGTCAAGTACAGGTAATGCCATACATGGAAACATCTTAACTGCTGGATTAGTTACCGCAACAGGCAATATAACTGCTGGCAATGTGCTTACAGCTGGACAAGTTAGTGCATCAGGCAATGTAACTGGCGCAAACTTCATTGGCAACGTAATTCCGCCAGCAGGCGGCGCAGTAAGTACCACAGGCAATATCACAGGTGGTAATATTATATTTGGATCAGGTGTAGTCACTGGTACTGGTAATATCATTGGCGGCAATATTTTGTTTGGTTCAGGCATAGTGTCTGGAACTGGTAACGTTGCTGGCTCATATATTTTTGGTAACGGTAGTCAACTGACTGGTGTTAGTTCTGCGGTGTCGGTATCCAAGATTTCAAATGGCACCACAGAAGCCAATGTTGGTGCTTCGGGTGGCAATTTAACCATTAGTGTTGGAGGCACATCTAATGTAATGGTTGCAACTACTACTGGTATTGTTGTGTCTGGATTGAGCACACCTAGCATTGAACACACAGGATCAAATGCTGTGGGTAATATTGGTTCATCTGCCAATTACTTTAACCGTTTGTTTGCCACAGCTACCACAGCCTTGTATGCTGACGTTGCAGAACGTTTCGCAGCCGACGAAGAATTGGCGCCCGGTACAGTGGTCGAGCTAGGCGGCACCGCTGAAATCACAAGATCTCAACAAGATTTGAGTGAAAATGTGTTTGGTGTTATAAGTACAAGAGCAGCTTATCTAATGAATGGCGGCGCTGGAGAAGACGACACGCACCCACCAGTTGCAATGACTGGCCGTGTTCCGGTGCAAGTAATTGGAGTAGTGCGCAAAGGTGACAGACTGGTATCAGCAGGCAACGGTGTTGCCAGAGCTGCTCAACCAGGCGAAGCCACAGCATTCAACGTAATTGGACGAGCACTGGTTGACAAACTCACCCCTGGTCCAGGTACAATAGAAGCAATTGTGACTATAAAGTAATTGGAATAATAACATGACATATTCAGCTGGTGGATTAATTGAAGCAACAGACTTTAACGGTTTTGTAAGTACTGGCTCTCCAAACATCAATAACATTTGGGGCACAGGATCAACCGACAGTGGATGGGGCCAAACTGCTCTAAGCACTGTGAGTGTTGGCGGAACTGTAACTGCTACAAATTGGGCCAGTTTGGTTAACACACTGGCCAGCATGGGCAGTCAAACTGGTACAACTATTACTGCTAGATCAGCACCCACCGCAGGTCAAACGATTAGTGTGCTGGCTGCTGTGAGCACAGATATTACCAACTGCAACACCAATCGCGCTAACGCTGCGTCTGTGGGTAGCACAAGTACAACTTGGACTGGCGCAGCCGCCAAGACCACAACAACAGGCACAGGCACCAACGCCTGGACTATCACTTGGACACAAACAGTGACATTTGGATCTGCTGATGCTGCTAGATATTTTTTCAATGGCGGCGGCAGAGTTTATTTGACCATGAATAAATCATCTACTGGACTAGACAGTGACGCAGACTGGAACACATTCATTGGCAAAGTTGGCACAATCAGTGTTACTGGTATTGCTGGTGCTAAAAGTCTTGCTGGTACTTCATACACTGGAACCACAAGAACAGGTGGTACAGGTGGTACTCAAACCACACTATCCACAGCCACAGGTTGGTATGCACTAACTGCTGGTGCAGCCGCCACTACCATATTCCAGTTGAATGATGACTTGTCAGTCTACACTGGCGACACAGTGATTGTGACTGCTGCAAAAAATCTTGGCGCAACCGTACTGACTTTAACCACAACATGGAACAGCACTGCCAGAGCAGGTGCAGGACAAAACACTCAAATTACAGGTGGTACAGATACTGCCTCGCCATTCACAGCATACGGTACAGCACCCACAGTGCTTTGCCGTTACGTTCCACCATCAACCACTGTTCTAACAACTGCATCGTGGGGCACACCCACAGTAGCAAGCTCAGTAGCTTAACCAAAAGGGCCACAAGGCCCTTTACTTTTCCCTGTAAATCCTATATAATCGTAACATGAACACTGACGATTTAATTTCGCACAGCCGTGCTCGCTTTGATCATGTGGCTGCAAAGCGCATACTCCGAGAGAAGTACGAAGCTCGAATGATATTTGCACACTCTGGAGGCATGTGGCGAGCTGGACCTGAACTCCTAAACATCTTGGCCACTGTGCCTCCAGGAGATGCAGTAATACTAGATTTGTATGAAACTCCTGTGCAGGTTAGGCCTGAAGAACTGCGTGGCGTGGCCATGACTCGCTGGCAAGAGCAAATGAATGCTTGGCTGACAGAACACACCGAACTCAGCAACCGACGATGACTACCGGCGCACTAATCTTTGCGTTTGATACTGAGTACACACGCTACTTGGACATGGCAGCGTGGTGTGCTGAACGAGTCAAACACTTCTTAAACATTCCTGTAGCAGTGGTCACAAACAATCCTGCTGCTGAACACGAAACTGTGTTTGATCGTGTGATATATGCTGACCCATTGGGCGAGAACTCACGTTGGTTCGGCGACCTAAAACAACATGTGACCTGGCACAACAGCAACAGAGTGGATGCCTACAACTTGTCGCCCTGGGATCAAACGCTAGTGCTAGACGCTGACTTCGTGGTCAACAGTGAACAGCTCAAAATGGTATTAGACAGTCCTCAAGAGTTCATGTGCTTTCGATCAGCATTCAATCTTGCTAGACCAGAGGAAGAATTTTTAAACACTTTTGGCACATACCGGTATCCCATGTATTGGGCCACTGTAATGATGTTTCGCAAAACCAACACAGCACAGTATATATTTGATGCCATGCAGATGATTCGTGAAAACTGGACACACTACAGAGATCTCTATCATATTGCACAGCCCACATACAGGAATGACTACGCACTAAGCATAGCACTGGGCATTGTGAGTGGACAAACACTAAAAGTAGACGCATTCCCTTGGGGCATGCCCAGTGTGGTACCTGAAAACAAACTAACACTCAGTAATGACACATTCTGGGACATTGAGTATCTGGATGCACAAGGCAAACCCAAAACAGTCTCATATGTCGGGTTGGATTTTCATGCCATGGGCAAACGAGATTTAGGAGAAATAGTTGAAACCCATAGAAGAGCAAGGCTATGTGATCATGGCCGTGAACACACCACAAGTTGACTACTTGGACTGTGCTCGCACACTGACAAAAACAATCAAACGGTGGAATTCCCATGCCAGTGTGTGCTTGATCACAGACAAGACTCACGCTAACGATCCACTGTACGATCACTATCGTGTGATTGACAATGTCAATCGCGATAACTTGTACGCAAACGATTGGCAAGTATTTTTCCAATCTCCCTACAGAGAAACCATCAAGCTAGAAGCAGACATGATGATTGCCAGTTCTATTGATCACTGGTGGACTATGCTTAGGCATAGGGACGTTGTGATATCAACAGGATGCAGAACCTGGCAAGATCAAGAGAGTATAGCTAGAAACTATAGAAAAGTGTTTGATGCCAATCACTTACCAGATGTGTACAACGCCGTTACCTATTGGCGATTGAGCGAAACAGCACGAAACTTCTTTGTGCTGGTGCGTGACATATTTGCCAACTGGGCAGAGTTTAAAAAACTAATTCGGTTTCCTGAAGATGTACCCAGCACTGATCTTGTGTATGCTATGGCAGCAGACATAATTGGCAGAGAACTAGTGACCATGCCATTTGCTACATATCCAAAAATTGTACATATGAAACAAGCACACTCAGGAACAAAAACATCTCAATGGACCAACGAACTGGTATGGGAAATGGATCCCATGCGTATACAAACCCAAGCACAATGGGGTGCGTTTCACTATCATATTAAGGATTGGCATCGTGACGTCTGAAGAGTTTTGGAATGCTTTGCATAACATGCCTGAGCCGTTACCAGTGTTCTATCGCTTGTATTATAACGATGCCGGGCAACCTGTTTGTTACAGCATGGAAGATCAACCAGGTAATTACATTGACATTGACGCTGAAACATTTGCCCTAGCACCTGCCAACGTGCGTGTGGTAGATAACAAACTCAAATACATTACTGTACGCACATCGGACAAACTTGTGCCCGGCAACACAGGCACACTATGCCATCCGCAAAATGTTGCGGTCATAGTCACTCAAAACGGAACACATTGGAGCAAACAAACACATGGCCTTGAATCAAATTGACATAGCAGACTTGGACTGCATATACTTGACGTATGATGAACCACAACGAGAAGAATTTTGGATCAAGATTAGGAATATGGTGCCTTGGGCACGAAGGGTGGACGGTGTTCTGGGGAGCGATGCGGCTCACAAAGCGGCAGCCCAAGCGAGTGGTACGGATAGATTCATTCTCATCGATGGCGACAATCTCCCCGATCCGGCGTTCTTTAATCAAACACTTGTTTTTCCTGGCAAAGAATATGAGAGTGCTGTGTTCCGGTGGCGGGCACGTAACCATATCAATGGACTGATGTATGGCAATGGCGGCCTCAGTTCATGGACCAAGAGCTTTGTAGAGAACATGCGTACTCACGAAGCCACAGACGGCACAGCGGAAACACAAGTGGAGTTTTGCTTTGATCCCTTGTACTGGCCCATGTACGACTGCTACTCAACCACTTATCCTAACGGATCAGCTTTTCATGCTTGGCGTGCAGGCTTCCGCGAAGGTGTCAAAATGTGCCTGGACCGTGGGCGCAAACCCACCACAGCAGAGTTTCAAGATCGTGTGCATCAACGCAATCTAGATCATCTAACCATTTGGCACAATGTGGGTGCTGATGTGGAACACGGTTACTGGGCCATGGCCGGCGCACGTCAAGGCACATACATGACCATGCTTACAGCCTGGGATCATACTCAAGTACAAAACTTTGATGCACTAGCTGAATTATGGAATACTGTAAAAGACTCTGAGCCCAGACTGTTGGCCGGACGATTAGCAGAAGATCTTAACACACAGTTGGGCTTGCCCATGATTGTGATGGAAGCCGAACAAAGCGAATTTTTCAAACGGCACTACAGATCAAACTGGCACAATCGTGGTGTAATGACACGCGAGATTGATGTAATTAGACAACAAGAAGGCTGGTAATTTTATCAGCTAACAGCCGATGTGTGCGTGGCCCGTAATGAAATCCATCACGAGCACGATCTAATTGAGTTTGGGGAGACAGCACATTCTCTCCAAATTGAGTGTAGTCAACTACTGTGTTATGCCAATTTGGTATGAAGCTGTGAATTAAGTTGACATTCTTGGCCAGGCTGCAAATATAGTTGAAGTTTGTGTTCCAGTTGTTGAAATTTTCTTGAGATGAATAAAACGGTTCGCATTCAGTACGCTCGTCGTCTAGCCAATCCTTATTAGGTCGTTCTCTGCGATGACTGAATGTATAATGTACTACAATAGCTCTTGGCTGGAACACGGTTAATAGTTGTTGTAGTTTTCTTGCAATCCAGTCATTGCTGGCGCCATTCAAACTGAAGTTCAGCACTTGATTTCCTGTGCGCTGTTCAATGATGTCTGAAAAACGATCAGCACTATTGACACCTAGGCCAAGTGTGAAGCTATCGCCCAGCACTAGAATTGCAGTGGGATTAAATTGGTCAATGTTGTGAGTGCGGAATCCCACTTGATTGAATTGATAAGATACAGGTGGCGAGGCATCAAACAGTTCTGCGTCAAAACAGTGCTGTTTGCTGTCCATGCCCAAGGTGTCAGTTTGTAAATTGGCATAAAATGGAATGTTGATCTTTTGAGCAACAAAATCTAGGTACATAAATATTTTTTAATGAATGTTCTAATACTTACTCCTGATCGGGTGGGGTCAACATTATTGCAACGATTGATCACAATCTATGCAAATATCAATGAAAACTACAATCCACTAACAATCAATCTGCATGAGTTGACCAACGGCTTGGTCAGTTATCAAAACCAAACATTCCAACAATCAGTACTGGGCAAAAAAGAAGGCGGTTGGGGCTACCATCAAACTTTGCAAACCATAACTGGCATGATTGATACCTGCGATCATGACATTGTGAGTCGTCTGGCACATTATCACCTGAAGAATCGTCAAGACAGCACAAACGATCAACTGGCGTTTTACAAATATCTGAATGAAAACTTTTATATTATTGCAGCTCGCCGAAACAATTTGTTTGAACATGCAATGAGTTGGTGCATTGCAGTGGAAACTAAAAAGCTAAACGTTTACTCATTTGAAGAAAAATACAAAACTTATAACAACATTTTAAACAACCCAGTAACTGTACAAGCAGAGATGATTGAGAAATATCTAACTCAATATCGCGAGTACATGGATTGGGTAGACAATCACTTTCAAGTCAACAGTTACTTTGAGTACGAGCGGGATCTTGTGGACCTTGAGAAATACATATTAAATTTACGAGTATTTCAAAAGCCCTTGCCCAGCAGGACCTGGCATGATCGTTGGGATATAACCTGGGCTGATTGGAATCGCATGCACTATTTGTTGAGTCTGGTTGCGTTTGATCATGAATTTAGTCTGGAAGAAATTGAGTTCATGGCCGCCAACATTGACCGGTACACCAAGTGTAGGATTGCCATCCAAGACTTGCAGGATCAAGGAGTGTTAGTTTCGGGAGTTCCAATCAAGTTGCACACTCTACATCAAAAAACACAGTTGATTGCCAACTCACCCGCCTGCTTGGAATACTACAATAATTGGACACAAGCCAATCCCACACCATACTCACTTCCATACACACCCGAACACATGAATCAAGTGGCTCGCCTTGAGCACAGTACTTGGACACATGGACATGGTAACAAGCTGACTTACACTGATATTTCTGAACAAAAACTTTTAAATAGCGATCTCAAAGGAGATTTATGATTGTTGCATTTTATCCAGGAGCCGGAGGAAATCGATACCTACGCCGCTTGACCAGCAAAGACTGGACTCGGCCCGGCATTAGTTATGATAGCTTTAATATTGAACAACTGTTTGAAAACAGATACCTGCTGGAAACTCCACCGGTGCGCAAGACCGACCACATTCTAACACACTGTTTAAATAGCGATAGAATACAAGAAATGCATCCAAACACTCCTATAGTGTTTATCAAAACGGATCTACAAAAAAGTCTTCGCAGAGAATGGATCTTGCATGGGCATCAAAGATTTGTTGACAAACAAGGAAAACATGCAATTTCCAGACTGGAACATTATGAAGCCATTCAAGATCCTGCCTGGCCTGTGGTCAACAATATTGAACAATTGAACGCATTACCAGAAAAAATTCTTAAAGAAGTAATTGAAGATTACACCAAATTGGTCAACAATCACAGACCAGCACCATTGGGAATCTTAGAACAGCTGACACAAGATTGTTTTGCCAAAATTAATTCAGCATACGAAATAATAACATGGCATTTAGACTATTACAAAAAATACACTTTAGATTTTTCAAATGCGTCTGAAATTATTGATATAGATAACAGTCATGATGACTTTTCAATTGTCATGCAAACGGAATTGGAGTTATACTCAAGTGAAATTTTTGATCAAGTATGGAACAAAATAAATGAATAAAGGCGACGAAACAGTAGACAACAAAAGTCGTTTTTTAAACTCTGCTGAGCAGATGAAAGAAAATCTAGGCCCAGCACTGTGCCTGGCCAAATGGAAACAAGTCAGCCTACACCTGCCCACAGGACTCAACAACTCCTGTTACCATCCTCCACTACACAAGATACCTGTGGAAAACTTAGCCACAGATCCAGGATCCTTACACAATACGCCGCACAAAAAAGCTCAGCGTGTGATGATGTTGCAAAACGAAAAACCCGCAGAGTGTCAGTACTGCTGGAACATGGAAGCGGAAAACAAACTGAGTGACAGGCATTATCGGTCTGGAGAGCCCTGGGCTGCCGTGGACTTTGAACAGATACGGAATTCAACAGGAGAAGAAAATGACGTTATCCCTAGCTACGTTGAGGTTAATTTTAATAATGTTTGTAATCTCATGTGCAGCTATTGCAGTCCGCAATTCTCTAGCAGCTGGCAACAAGAAGTGGACCGATCAGGTGGCTACCCTACTGCTCGTGTTCACAATGATCCTGGGCATTTTGGTGGAGATCGCAGGGTTATACCGGTTAGAGAGCATAACCCTTATGTAGAAGCTTTTTGGCAGTGGTGGCCCACGCTGTACCCTGAACTCATACACTTCCGCATGACTGGCGGCGAACCCTTGCTAGACAAAAACACCTACAGAGTGTTTGACCATGTGCTGGCCAACCCAAGTGCCAAACTGCATCTAGATGTTACATCAAACTTTTCAGTGGATGAAAAGTCTTGGCAGAAGTATTTGGGTTATGTGAAACAACTGTGCGACGGGCGTATAGAACACTTCATGCAGTATGTGAGCCTAGACGGCTGGGGCAGCCAAGCAGAATACATGCGTCATGGACTTGATTTTGATTTGTTATGGGATAGAGTAAATCAATTCCTAACAGAAGTGCCCAGCTACAATAGTCTAACATTTATTGTTACTATGAATAACTTATCTGTAACCAGCTTGGAAAACTTGTTTGCTGGCATACTAGGCCTACGCAACACATACTCTAAGACCTATCAACGTGTGTGGTTTGACACACCTGTGCTGCGTGAACCTGCTTGGCAGAGCTTGCAGATCCTACCTGAAGCCTACGCTGACAAGCTAGAACACTTGTGGGCTTGGATGATACGCCAAAGCGAACAGCCCGAAGATCCTTTCCACGGATTTAAAGACTATGAACTTGCTAGACTGGACAGAGACATTGCTTGGATGCGAGCAGGCCAAGGTCAAGATCATTCCGCAGCAAAGGCAGACTTTTACAGATTCTTTTCAGAACACGATCGCCGCAGAGGCACTGATTTCTTAAAAACTTTTCCAGAAATGCGTGCCTGGTGGTCTGAATGTGCGTACCATGCCAAAAATGCATAAGCTCATATGTGATACCTTTTGTGAAATCTATTCGCAAATAGAACACTATTGCGATGATAGTTTTTGGGACTTTGGTCAGCATGAGCCTGTGGCAGGCAGCGTGACAGTAATCAGCAGACAAACATTCAATCAGCACTATGTACGGATTAAAGAATTGGCAGAGTCAGGTTTCTTTTATCCTGTACTGGCCAATCCCACAGAAGGATCAATTACACTAAAACATCAATGCGAACGTCTGGGGCTGATTGATTTACTGAAGCAAGGTCGTATGGCCTTGGTAGGCTGTGGTGATATGGAGCCCGAACTACCACACTTGTTCTACGACAGTTACCTGTGCAAGCCCTACGAATACGAAGAAAATGTCAATCAGTGTGCCAGGATAGATGAAATATATGCCAAACTAACAAAGCCTTATAAGTTCTTGTTCCTAAATGGACGCACACGCCCGCACAGAAAATACATGATTGAAAGCCTGCGGCCCATACTAAATCAAGCACTATGGACCAATCTTGATTCAAGCCCGGTATACAATCACACTTACCAAACTGATTTGCTTGGCCACCCTACAGAAATACAATTACTGCCAGCCAAATACGAAGTTCCGCAATTTCATAATGGACTGAAACAATCCTATCAAAATTCTTTTGTGATGAATGAATTGTTCAATGACTTGTGGGGCGCGATCTACATACAGGCCGAGCCTTATATTGATACCTATTTTAGTGTGATAACAGAAACAGTATGCGACTATCCATACAGCCTACGTTCAGAAAAGATATACAAACCCATAGCCATGGGCCATCCTTGGATTGCAGTAGCCAATCGGGGCTTTTATAGAGACATACAGAATCAAGGGTTTCAAACATACAGTAGTCTAATAGATGAATCATTTGACACAATAGACAACAACCAAGACCGATTGGACAGAATTGTAGCGGTGGTTCGGGACTTGTGTCAACAAGATTTGGCAGAATTCCTGGTCGCGGCCAAACAAACAAGTAAGTATAATCAACAGCATATGGCTGATCTTGGCCCTAGAATCCGTGCTGAATTTCCTCAGCAGTTTCTACGTTTTGTTGAACAGACTTTCAATCTCAAATGATCACTAGTTTAATTATTTCTTTTCCGGACCGCTGGACTTACGGCAAGTACGAACAGTCAATCCTTGCTGGTATTCAGGAACAAATTGATCAGGCATTTCCCGATCAACGCAATTTTTTGTTTAATACCACCTGGCGCCCCACTCCAGACAATGATGTAGAACTGCACAAATGGTTGAATGCCGGCGAATCATTTGACAATTTATTTGTGGTAGCCACGGTGGATTTTTTTGAACCACACCATCGATCAGTAGTATTAGAATTGATCAAAAAGTTAGGGATCAAACACACATACTTCTTGGGAAATTTTGACACTCCTAGACCAAATTGGGCGCCAGTTGACAGCACAACTCATTATTTTAACTTGTTTGCTGTTGCATGTAGAGATCATTTTGAAACCTATCAAACTGAAGAGTTGATATTAACTGATCCCAAGTACGTGTTCATGAGTTACAATCGCAAACCATATGTACATCGATTGAAATTTGTAAAAAAATTAATTGAATCAAATCTTAAAGATCTCGGAGTGGTCACACTGGGAAGGGCGTTTCCGGGCACCGAAGGTCCAGACAGCGAACTTTATTTTTCCATTGGCGAAAAAGAACAAGACTATGTGAAGTATGGACACTGGTATGAACCAGGGCTGATCTCAACCCCACACGATATTCCACATGATTTGTTCAGTTTGCACAACATGCATTATTGGAAACATCATTTCCTGCATATAGTAGGTGGAACAACTGGCAACTCACACGATACATTTATAAATCAAATTGATTTTAAACCCATCATTGGCCTACGTCCTTTTTTGATTAACGGGCAATCACAAAATTATAAATTTTGGGAGGACAACGGATTCCGCACATTTGATCACTATTTCCCAGGGCTAAAACTTCGCTCTGCGCCAGCTGTTGATCCCAATGGCAAACTACATCAGGCTCTAATAGATGCAATAAAACAATTGGCTGCATTAAGCCCAGATGAATTGTTGGATCTGTACAATCGCATGCTGCCGGACTTGCTGCACAACAGACAACGTTGGTATTCTTGGGCAGACGAACAACATCATAAAGTTAACAATTTATTCAATGAATGATTTAGAATTCAAACACACAGTACTAGACAATCTCTCAGCCAGTTTTTGTGCAGCAAAATGGTATAATGCAACCATTTGGTTAGGAAGTGGACAGACCACAAGTTGTCATCACCCGCCAGCCCATTTGATCGACGTTGATAAAGTCAGCATCAACCCTCGGCTATTGCACAATACTCCACAAAAGAAAGAAGATCGTCGCAAGATGATCAACGGGGAGCGTCCCCCTGGCTGCGAGTACTGTTGGAAAATTGAAGACATGGGACGCGATGCTGTAAGTGATCGTGTGTACAAATCCAAAATATATCCCATAAAGGCCTTAGATGACGCTAGAAATACACCCGTCGAATCTGACGTTAACCTCCTTACGCTGGAAATTGCTTTCGATCGTACCTGTCAGTTTGCTTGTAGCTATTGTAACCCTGCGTTCAGTACAACATGGGCTAACGATATTAAACGTAACGGACCCTACCGTGACTTGGTTAGCGATGGCAGGAACCACTTCACTCATGCTCATGATAACAGTCAGCTCTACAAAATTACCGAAGCTAATCCATATGTTGATGCATTTTTTGCATGGTGGGAGACGGATCTGCATCGCACACTGCAAGAGCTACGAATCACAGGAGGAGAGCCCCTCATGTCCGCCCACACCTGGCGGCTCATTGACTGGGTTAAAGAGAATACGGGCAAGAGTTCAACACGCTTGGCTATCAACAGTAACCTAGGCACAGACGTCGACATTGACCGCTTGCTTGACAGTACAAAAGGCATGGCAATTGACATATACACTTCAAACGAAGCGGTGGGGCTGCAAGCAGAATACATCCGCGACGGCCTAGTGTGGGATGACTGGGCCAACAATGTAGAACGCCTGCTGAACTCTGGCCAGTTCCGCGGTATACATGTAATGTGTACAATCAATGCCTTGTGCTTGAGCAGTTTGGATCAGCTGCTGGATTGCATTGTGAATTGGAAATTGGAGTACGGAAGTGAAGCTATTTCATTTACATTGAATATTCTACGCTTTCCCAGCTTTCAAAGCCCACTGGTGCTGCCCGACAATCTACGCACAGCCGCATGTGATAGGCTGGTAGACTTTGTTGTACGCCACAAAGGCCACAGCTACTTACAAGAACACGAAATCAATCATGTGTTACGCTTGATAGACTATCTCGACGTAGTAAAAACTCCGCACTCAGACGCATTTGAAATGCCCAAATTGCTAAATGATTTTAAGCAGTTTTATCAGCAGTACGATCAACGTCGTGGCAAAGACTTTGGTCAGGCGTTTCCTGAATTAACAGAATGGTATAATGGCATACAATTATAACTCAACAGATCTAGTACGCCCTACAGAATTAACTGAACGGGAAGAATTCTTATTAAAAGAATCCAAGACATTTTGCATTTATCCTTGGATTCACCTGCATGCCTATCCCACAGGCGAAGCATATCCCTGCTGTCATGCTGAAATGAAGCCGGGTATTGTGGGCAACTGCCGCACTAATACACTAGAAGAAATCTGGCGGGACCAGCCCATGCAGAAACTGCGAGAGGATATGCTGACGGAAACACCACACGCGGCTTGCACACGTTGCTATGAACAAGAAGCAAGTGGATTCTTTTCGGGCCGTAAATCAGCCAACAAGCATCACGGGCATCACATAAAGAAACTGGACGAAAATCCTTTTGAAATGACCTACTGGGATATTCGTTTTAGTAATCTTTGTAACTTAAAATGTAGATCATGCGGACATATCTTTAGCAGCCAGTGGTATCAAGATCAAGCCAAATTGGCGGGTGGTGATTGGAAAGCTCGCAACACAGTGCTAAACTATGCAGGACGCACAGAAACAGACATGTGGTCGCAATTGGAACCCCATTTGGACTATGTGGAACAAATCTACTTTGCAGGCGGTGAGCCACTGTTGATGGAAGAACACTACAACATTCTGGAAGAACTGGTCAAAAGAAAACGTTTTGATGTTAGATTGATCTATAACACCAATTTCACACACACCGATCTAAAAGGTCGCTCAGTGTTTGAATATTGGAAACAGTTCAAGTCAGTGGCAGTAGGCGCAAGTTTAGATGATCAACATAATCGTGCTGCCTACATACGCAAAGGCACAGACTGGCATCAAGTCATAGCCAATCGTGCCGAAATGATCAACACATGCCCCAATGTGGACTTTTATATTTCGCCCACACTCAGCATCATGAACGCTATGAGCTTGCCAGATTTTCATCAGCAATGGGCAGAAACAGGGCTGATTCGGCCACAGGATTTGAATGTAAATATCTTACAAGATCCTGCGCACTACAGAATAGACATTGCTCCTGCCACGTACAAACAACAATTGACAGAACGATATCGCAAGCATATTGAATGGTTACAGGGTCAAGATCCGCTAGGCCGAGCCACACAAGGGTTTGAATCAGCCGTCACATTCATGAACGCCACAGACAACACTCATTTAATAGACACGTTCTGGCGAAAAACACATGAGCTTGATTCTATTAGAAATGAATCAATATTAGATGTGATTCCCGAATTGCAGGCATTAAAATGACAGCACTGGCACTGGGTTGCAGTCACACAGCCGGCGTGGGCATTGCAGCCGGCGATTGTTATGTGAGTCAATTGTCCACGCTGTTAAATTGGCCCATACAGAATCTAGGTGTGCCTGGCGGCAATCACACACACATACAAACAAACCTGGTTGAAGCATTGCGATATACCTTACGGCCTGACTTTGTTATTGCTCAATGGCCAAACCCTTTTAGACGCACTACATATTATGCAAACACAGCCCGTGATGAAAACATTCAGAATGCTGGTGCACCATTTCACGAACTGTTGAGAGCCAGTGAGCAGAACTTTTACCAACCTTGGATCAGTACCATTATAGTGTGTGATTTATTGTGCAAGACAGTGTCAGTGCCCGTTGTACATTTAATGATAGAAGATGTGCAACAGCAGTACCGCAATCAATTGGCAGCATACGGAATTCGCCTGCATGTGGACTGCAAAACACCTGAAGAAACTTGGCTGATGGACTCGGCTGCCAGTGATAAATTACACCACTCGGCCCAATGTCATAAACAATGGGCACGACGATTATATGGATTATTAAATGAATATACCACACGATAAATTTTGCGTACTGCCCTGGGTCAGCTTAGAAGCCTCACCCATTGGCACAGTGCGCCCGTGTTGTCTAGCAGACGATGAGCTGTTGGATGATGCAGGCAACAAGTTTTCACTGTTAACAGCTGACTTTGCAAGCATACAAAACAGCAACAGTATGCGAACCTTGCGCGAACAGTTTCTAGACGGCAAACAGCCACAGACATGCAGAAAATGCTGGAATGAAGAACGGTCTGGTCGCACAAGCAAACGCATGCACACCCTGGACAGAATGAAGCACATGGGTATAAGTGACGAGTGGACTGCTGATGCCAAGCCGCTAATGTTTCTGGATCTCAAGCTGGGCAACATCTGCAACTTAAAATGCCGTATATGCGGATCATGGTCATCAAGTCAATTTGCCACAGAAGAATTAAATGACATGGGTCCGGATGAAGATAAAAAGAAATCATTTCCCTATCAAATGCTACGTGCTGGCGCTTGGCCTAGAGAAAATCAATCATTTTGGCGAGAAATAGATGCCTGTTTAAATGACATACGCTATATAGAATTCACTGGCGGCGAGCCATTTATGATTGCTGAACACTTTGATATGTTGCAAGGTATTGTTGATCGTGGTATTGCGCATCAAGTTGAAATACACTACAACACAAATGGCACACAATGGCCCGAACGTGGTCCTGACATTTGGCGGCATTTTAAAACAGTAGAAGTGGCATTCTCAATAGACGATCTAGGTGCCCGCTTTGAATATCAACGCACCAATGCAGACTGGGCAGTAGTGCTGGACACAATCACAAGTTTTCAACTGTTGCGTGATCAAATGCCTAACTTGCGTTTACAATGCTGTTCAACGGTGAACATATTCAATGTGCGTTATATTGATCAACTGGCTCATTGGATTGTGCTACAGAGCTTTGATTTTGTATACTGGAACATGATGCATGACGCTTGGTACTTCTCAATTGCCACACTGCCCAATTCAGTCAAGGCGTCTATTACAGATCATTTGCGTTCGGCAGACGTGCCCACACAGTATCGTGCGGAATTTGATAGAATTATTGATTTTATGAATAACGGTGCATCGACAGATGGGTTCATGACACGCATGAAGATACGTGATTTAGATCGCAAACGACAACAAAATCTACACACAGTAGCACCTGAATTGGCAGATATGTTAAACTACAACTATGAACAAACCTGACACATTGTGTATGGCGCCGTGGACTCACACATACTTGAGTCCGCAAACTGAACGACGCATGTGCTGTGCGTCAAGAGAACCTGCACAGAATTTTGCGCAGTATATAGATACAAAATCAGGTACTGGACGATATATTCCTGTCACACTGGAAGAACACTGGAATTCGCCGCACATGCAGAGTGTGCGCAGACGCATGTTGGCCGGAGAAACCTTACCTGAATGCGAAGTATGCAATGATAAACTGTTGAACACAGACGTTTATAGATCATACTTCTGGCATCTCTTTCAGCACAAATATGACGATGTGATTGGCAAAACAGATCTAAATGGCCGTACAAGCATGTTGCCTGTAAGCTGGGACTATCGCTTCTCAAACTTGTGCAATTTCAAATGCAGAACTTGTGGTGACATGTTATCAAGTTCATGGGAAACTGAACAGCGCCAGCATCAAATGGTTGACTGGTCTAATACCAAAAATACATGGATGCAGCCGGATGTGCGCAGAGAGATCACACAGTTTCAAGACACACAAATTGAAGAAGAATTCAGTTCAGCTGTGGAACAACACAGAGTAGAAGAAATCTACTGGGTAGGCGGTGAGCCACTCATGTACGAGCAGCATTGGCGCTACATGAAAAGAATTATTGAATTAGGAGATGGACCACGTGTTTATGCTAGATATAATACTAATCTCAGCCGTGTGCGTTACGGCGGTGTGGATCTATTTGATGATATCCTGGCGCACATTCGCGATTGGCAAATATGTGCTTCCCTGGATGGAACTGAGCAGATCGGGGAATATGTTCGCACAGGATTGGATTATGAACAGTTCTGTCGTAATTTTGAACACGGACTCCGGTACGCTACCAACCCAAGACAAATGCGTCTTGATTTTACCCTCACACTGCCCGGCATGTTCGAGACTGGCGCAATGGAAAAGTTATCACAAACATATGGGGTACAACTGTTAGCCAAAGTGATATTCTCATTCTCACCGGATATCATAATGAGTCCACTTGCGCTACCTAGACATATATTAGATCCTTGGATAGATGAACTAGCAGGCCGCTCCGCTGGCGCCATGCGTGATGTACTGCTACAATTACGGAACCGTCCGACCTTTGAGGAACAATGGCCGGATACATATCAGGCAGGGCTTGCAAAAGGCAAGGCTCGTGTGTTAAAATTAGAAAGCATACGCACACAAAAGATTACTATGGCAGAAATATTAAGTGCAAGACCAGAAATAAAAGATTGGTGGGATCAAATTGCTTGATCATATTGAAATAGACCTACGCGGTGCGGACAGCATGATTACTGTGCATATAGATGTGGCAGACAATAGTCTAAGCCGTCGCTGGCTGGCCGCACTAAATGACGTCATAAGAACAGATTTACATTTAGAAAAGAATTACTGTTGGTTGGGATGGACAGAAAGTGAACGAAATGCACGATACCTTTGTGAGCAAATTAATGCTAGTATTGATCACATCAATCGAAGTGATCTTGGCTATCACATTGATTGTGATGTTTATACTGTAGAAAATACCATTGAGCCAGGAGTGATTGGGTCCAGTCACACTGCTGGCGATGTAGTGCATGAAAAGATGAACAATCTGCACAGGTATTTTGAAGACCTACAAGGATGGTCAGGTGGCATCAGCAGCTACTACACACAAGCAGATCCTACCACACGTTGGCATATACGTCAGTTAAATTTGCTGTGCCACGAATACGAAAGCCTTGTGTTGAGCATGCGTAAGGCTATACACGCTCCAGAGTGGCGTAGACCCAGTCAGCTCATGTGCTGGTTAAACGCACCACGTTTCCTGCTAGAACCCGAAGACTATGAACTGTTTGGCATAGAAACCATCAACAGAACTCTAGGTGGTGTTTACTTGGGTGTAAATAAAGCAGTTGGCAAACATCACTGGGAGGTGTTCAATGATGAAGGTAGGGATTCGCGAATTGGTGAGCTTGTTACTACAGGACTGCGCTCACAAACTGAAGCCGCTGGCGACTTTGATATCGAATGGGCCCGTGATCCAGGAACATATCATTGGCAAATCAAAAAATTACAAGAGTTCCGCACCTGGTTATTGGACAATGGGTTTGATCCAGAGGACAAAAATCTCACCATTGGTCACCCAAAGGTGGCACAGGTTGACTTGATGCGAACATTTGGAACAGATGATTACAAAAAGATATGGACACACGTGGCCCAACATCTTGATGTGTACAGCATACGCACCAGTTGGGGTGAAGCTACATACAACTATCGCTGGAGTGATCCAGACTACGCTGAACAGCAAATAAGGAGATTGAGATGACATGGATTAGAAAAATTTGGGATAGAATTACCTTAGAGTATCGCTATCGTAAAAAGCTAAAAGAGCTACGCAAAAGAGATCCATTCATTTACAAATGAATATCCTAGGCATTTCAGCAGGCTTCCATGATGCAGCCGCCACAGTGATCTCTCCGTCGGGCGAGATATTGTTTGCTGGGCATTCAGAACGTTATTCAAAAAAGAAAAATGATCCTGACTTTTGTCAAGGGCTGTTGGATGACGTGCTGGAGCATGGACCAGAGGTAGTTGCGTACTACGAGCGTCCATGGTTGAAACAACTGCGTCAATGGTATGCAGGACAGGGCATTGAGTGGAACAAATTTACTGTACAGCAAATATTAAAAAAACAACTGGGCGGCCAGATTGAACCAGAACGTGTGCTCAACTACAATCACCACCTGTGTCATGCAGCAGCTGGATTTCAAACATCGCCCTATCAAATAGCCACAGTAGTGGTGATAGATGCTGTGGGCGAGTGGGACACTGTGTCAATCTGGGGAGCAATGTATGACAAAAACTATCGTGCAATATATAAAAAACTTTGGTCGCAAAGTTATCCACATTCAATTGGATTGTTCTACAGTGCTATTACTCAGCGCATTGGCCTACACCCACTAGACGAAGAATACATCACCATGGGCATGGCCGGCTGGGGCACACCCAAATGGACTGAAGTCATGCGTGATGTGCTGGTAGACAATCCAGAAGAAATTCGCTTTAAATCAAACTTGCACACAGGCCTTGATCCTGAGTTCTTGGGCTGTGCCACCAACGAAGATATTGCCGCCTCTGCACAAAAGCTCACAGAATATCTAATAGATCAAGTGATGACCAGAGCCAGAAATTTTGCATGGAGTGACAACTTGGTTTACATGGGCGGAGTAGCACTCAACTGCTTGGCCAATAGGAGGTTAGGTGAATACTTTAATAACATATGGATTATGCCTTGTCCTGGTGACGCTGGCAGTAGCTTGGGCGCCGCCGCTCTTGCACACGGCCGTCGTGTTCTGTGGACTGGTGCTGATCTTGGCCATAATATACCTGGTGATTACCCTGTTGAGCGTGCCATGGCTGCTCTTCTCAGTGATCGTATTGTGGGCGTGGCATCGGGCCGAGCGGAATTCGGACCCAGAGCCCTAGGCAATAGAAGTCTATTGGCAGACCCTAGAGGCACTGACATAAAGGACCTGGTGAATGAAATCAAACGACGACAACAGTTTAGACCCTTTGCCCCAGTCATTATGGCTGAGATGGCTAGCCAGTACTTTGATATGCCTAGCAGTTGGCATACTAACG
>Ga0214919_10003605_pt1 | contig 23248 bp, 25 predicted proteins | sample LL1503_MetaG_FD_177994 | JGI IMG/M metagenome (GOLD analysis project Ga0214919, IMG submission 177994) | Freshwater microbial communities from Lake Lanier, Atlanta, Georgia, United States - LL-1503 | ecosystem: Environmental > Aquatic > Freshwater > Lake | place: USA: Georgia | collected... | reverse complement strand
CTTATTATTACCTCTCTTTTTATGGTTGTGTTTTGCTTCTATTCTCAACTTTTATAGTATTAAATTTTGAAAACTTATATTTATTTATAATATTTTGAGAGATTATTAAACAAAGTTCTAATTTCTCTCAACTATTTAAATTATTTTTTTGAGATATTGTAGTCATAAACTATTATACAAAAAAAATTGAAACAATCTTTTTTATATAAAACTATTACATCTCAAGTTAATAAAAAAAAAAATGTTACGCTTATCACTCCTAGTCGCTGTCTTATCGCATATTCTCGGTTTATCATTGCCATTCATAATTCCAAACAACAATCTTCGCCATAAGAGTCCCCAGTCTTCTATTTTACGTGCTGTTTTCAGTGGCGCCGACGCAGCTATATTGTTGAAGCCTGAATCAGCTAATTTGACGCAATTGGTTCAAAAGAGAGGGCAATACATTGGAAAAGTTGTTCCAACACGTCCGCAAAGTCTCTTGGTGCGTGTGGATGATTATGCTAATACTACCGATGTCTTTATCGGTTCGTTCATGAACCAAGAATGGATCATGTGGCAAGTATATTGGGGCTCTCCTAATAGTCGCAACATTGATAGCAAGATTATTGTATTCATGGATATTGTAGAATGGCTAAACTACTACAATATATCATTGCATAGTGATTTCAGCAATATAACTGACTGGAAAGCATGGCACGAGGCTTCTATTATAATGAAAAATAAAAAGTAATTATCTGCTATAGAAAAAACTCTAAAAATATGGAGAAAATCCATTATTTTTTATTTTTGTAGTATTATTATTAGAAACTACTTAAAAATTATAGTATAAACTATATTAGAGTAATATTATTAAGAGACTCAATTAATTATACCATGTAAATGACGAAACTCGCTACCTTCACCGTCATTTCTCTCTTTTTTTTCCCCTTTTCAACTCTCGTAGTTCGCCAAGATTTCGCCAATAATAAATTTCACTTTTTGGCGAAGTATAATCTGACTATAAGTGAAATCGCCGTTTATGATTCAACCTTCTTGCTCTGGTTTTCCGTCTCTCTCATATTTAATGGTTTCATCAGTAGCTATTTAATTAGCACAACTTCCAAATTAATTCATTTATTGATTAGTATTTTAGGCTGTTTATTCTTTATTATCGTGTTCTATGAACCCATTACGAACAAAGAATTGAGTCTTTTTTCTTGGAATTTACACGCCATATTTATAGCGTCTATTTGGCCTATCTCATTCTCTCTTATTTCTCCTATCATAAAGAATAATTTTATAAAATGTATATGGACGGCGAATGGTGTAGTCGGGCAATACTCCGCATATTTTATAAATCAACTCTTTCCGACATATTTATTATATGTCTTCTGTGCTTTTTTAAACGTTGTTTTGATTATTTTGGATTTATATAGTATTAAGCAAAGAGTTAAACGAAGTAGTGAAGAACAAAGAGAAGAAGAAGATACAATAACGAATGTTATTGAACCTGTAATAGTTCAAGAATCAGACCTCAATCTAACAATTGTAAAACAAGTAAAAAGACCTTATGCTATAATGACTTGTGTATGTCTCATGATGTGTCCTATTAAATTCATCTCGTCTTCTATTAGCAATTGGCTTCCTGACAAGAGTCACGATTTATATCAACTCTATTCATTCAGCACATTTGTCGGGACTGTGTATATAGGTATCATTACAAATTGGTTCAAATGCTATGACCTCTTCTTCTTTCTCTTATTAACAGGTCAAATCATAATCTATCAAATCGGCTTCTCTTGTGCTCTCTTTGACAATACTGTTGTCTGGTTTTTCATCGGTTTCGCTTTCGGTTCTGTTTCCACCCTTCAGGAAATCTTTATTTGTGAGAAGAATGCGATACATTTGGGAAAAGGAAATAATATCGCACTTATGACGTCGCTAATGAGTTTTATCGGGAATATAGGGAATGCGATTATCCAGAATTATGTGTATAGGGAGTTGAATCTATATATTGTTGTATTTGGATATGTCTTATTTGGAATGGCTTTTATAAAATATATTGTTACTTATCGTTAATTATCGTTAATTATCGTTAAACCGAACGATGGACGGTTATAAATTATAGAGAGACCTGCTCTATCTCTCTAAACCATCATAAATATTCGTAAAATGGAACAAATAGATGTTATCCAATATAGACCACAAGATGTCCTGTTTCATCTTAATAGTATTGAGAACGAGTGCTTGTTCTTCTGGTGTCTTAAACCACTCTAAAACATATTCAAGTGCGACATCCTTTTCGTGTTTCGCATTTTGTTGCCGTGTCCTAAAGTAATTATATGCTTCATTATCTAACCATGTATAATGTTGAGGCCAGTTTAAAAGACGTGCCTTATGTATATCGGACGCATACGTAATAGTGAGACAAGCAGCGATACCTAACTTATAATCATGGCTTTTCACAAAGTCCAAATATTTATCACATGCGAACTTCACACCTGGTAAGACGTGTTTAAAGGATTTTAAGTCGTGTTCTTCAATATCTAGTCGTCGTGCCAAAGTTTGCCAATCATCTAAGCCTCCGCCTTCCTTATCCTGTAAGACGATATTGCTAAACCATGCGTTCCGCACGTCACGTTCGGGACAATTGGAGAGAACAGCTGAGTCCTTCATGGGAATGAGAGATTGGTAATAATACCTATTGGCGACCCATGATTGTAAGAGTTCTTTTGTCGCATTCCCATCCATAATGAATTTATCTAACGGATGGTGGATGTGATAGCGATAGGCGAGAGAATTAATTTGCTCTTTGAATTCGTCGCGAGACCAAGATTGGTTTGGTGGCTTCACATCATTTCTTACATAGAGATGATTATTTATTAGGTCAGTCTTTGCGAAGGTATATTCGGCTGTCATTTATAGTTTTAATATAAATATATTAAATTGTTTTTAATATATTTTTTAAGATTTAGTTTTTTAAATTTATATAATTTTTATGTTAAAATCATACACATACGATATTATCTAGTTATTAGACCATAAATATTTTAATGAATAACATGAACGTGATTGTCTTCAAATTCTGGCGTAATTTCGGAATTGGTTTTCGGGTTATAGAATTTTGTATTTCTATGTTCTACTGCTTCACCGACACTGTTGGTGTCAAGATTATATCCCGTTCCAGGTACTTCAAACGCACAAATTGAACCATTATAATAAATATGACTATCGCATACACTTATTCCTGTATTTAGTACTTGATTAACGGTGAATGTTTTTTTCGTTATACCATCCATATCTAAAATATTTATATCAGTTTGAGCTTTTTGTTCATTTTGAACTGGAAAAAGTATTTCATTACCATAAATTGTTGGGCAAGAAAAAGCCATAATATTGCGACTATTAGAACCAGCACCAGCAGCAGCCGTTATTTTATTTCTCTTATCTATTTTATCACTTACTTTAGTCCAATTAATATTTCCAGACGATACATCAAACGAATATAATAAATTATTATTCGCATAAATTCCCGAATTCGCTGCTTGTCCCTGTTTAACATTCACATCTATATTTACTAAAGGTAGAACACCTGTTTTATCTTGTGGATGGTATGTTGTATATTGACCATCAGTTGAATGCATCGCATACAAAAAACTATCAGTTGGGGGATGATACGCTGTTATATCTTGGTGCCATCGTCCAGCATTATAATTCTCAAAGAAAGTACAGTTGTTTGAAAGTCCCGTATTCAGTTTATATGACTGGTAAGGATTTATTGCTCCATATTGGCATACTTTTCCTCCAGACAAATCTCCTCCAGCACGATATGTAAAATATATAGCTTTCGCATTTGGACCTCGTAAAGTTATGTCGGGTTTATTCGGTTCATCGTATGGAGTAATTGTTTTACTGGGGACATATGTAGTGCCAACAATACCTTTCTTCGCTGGTGATACGTAATTATTGTTCTTGCAAATAACTGGACAACCAGGACTGTTATTATTAAAATTCCTCCAAATAAATGCTAAAATATTTGTATCATTATTCGGTCCTGCCACGAATGGTCCAAACTGCGCACATTGAGCCAACGAAATGTTTCCAGTTTCGCCATTTGTAGGACAATATCTATTCATAAATTTGAGTTCGCCTGTTACTGCGTCAACTCCACATATAGAAGTCCCCAAAAACATTTGCATTCTGGGAGAACCATTTTTATATTGGTTTAGATATAACATTCGCAATCTTTCTGAATTTTTGCGAATATCAAATAATCTATTCGCCTTCGCAGTCTTTTGTTCTGCTGTAACCTCTGGCATCGCAGCCATAGCAGTCAATTGTATCCTGAATAGACTTGTTGTAGCACTTATACTATTATTAGTATCAAAAGTATTGTTTTGGTCAACTACGGATAGTTGATAAGATATATCAGTTACACCCGCAGCAATGGCATCTGCTTGTGTTAGCCCACGATAAACATTTAAAGAATCTTCCAACGGCTGGAATCTGTTAACATTATCATATCCAAAAACAATAAAATTATTACAAATGTCATATGAAGCACCACACCAACAACCACCCCCAGTAAAATTCAATCCAGGACATTCATATCTTTTCAAGACATGTGTGGGTGCTCCATTACCAGCAGGATTACGATAATAATATCCTAAAACGGTTTGCATTTCTAATGTAGAACCGGATACATCATTATACGATCCGTCTGTATTTCGTGTGGTATATATTCTATATGTGTTTGTCTTGGAAAAAGGTCCTAGTCCACTTAAATCTAACCATCCGGTTTTATCATACATTTTAACAGTGTTAGTAACAGCTACGACTGTTCCTGAACTGTTTGTTGCATTTACTGTTTGATAATATGTAGGTTCTTTGAATTTATTGGCAAAATCCCATACTAATTGTGTCCAACGGTTTCCACTGGAGTCTGCGTTAGGAGCAATACCCAAACAATTTGTGCTGCCAGCAAGAGCCGCTGCGTTTGCGGACGACAAATCCTGAAAATTTAAACCTTCGTATAAAGGAACACGTGCAAACACCGAGTTTGTTTGTAACAATTTATCGGAGTCAGATACAGCCTTTGGATTTAACATGGGAAAACTTCCTTTGGGTAATTTATCTCCTGCAACCAATGGAATAGGCGTACTCGTATGAACCCATTGCAAAGAAATATCTGTTCCTGTGTCTTTGTAGCAATACAGTCTACCGTTGGCAACTGTGCCTGTGTGATCCGACGTAAAATCTCCATTTATAGCAGAATAACCCATAGGCTGCATTAGGTATAAATCGCCCCAAGCAGATGTAACATAAACATAGGTGCTGTTAACCCCATTGACCGATATATCTTGAACAAGTAGTTGTTTAATTTTAGTTAATTGGAAGCCGTAATTATTTTTACTATTATATTCTAGTTCTTTGCGCCATACTTGTGTAAAATCGCTTTTTCTAACTTTTGTTACACAATTATCACTTTTTGGGGCACCAAATTCATTGGTTCCAGTTAGATCATTGAAACCAGTAGATGAAATAAAATATAAAGAGTCTCCGTGTGAAATTACTTGCTTTGAACCGGTATCGCCAAAATCACGAATATCACATAGAACATTCAAATTTTTATAGTTTTTGATTTCGGGTAAAAAATCAACAGGAACACGAGTTCCAATTGGAAAAGAAGAAGTTGCCAAAGCTTGAGGCACTGTTGTATATAGCGGATAATCCATTCTATTAGGAACTTTTGTCATATCTTCCCACTTAACAACTTTCTCAACAGTTAATGATTTTCGTGAAATTACAAATAATAAACAATTTACAGGACGTCTGTGCTGTGCTCCTGCAATGGCACTAGTAAATACTCCTAATAAAGGATCAGAACCATTACCTAAATAAGGATAAGGATTACCAGAGAAATCCTGTAGTCTGTTTCCACAACCGTCATAATTATAAGTATTTGACTTATATGGAGAGGGTAGTGATGATGCTTTTGTTGTAGAGGCATTTGAGGCTAACCCCATCACGTAAGCAACGCCACCAAAAAATGTCTTAACCTTATTACCACACGCATCTCTAACACGGTCTAAATGATTTGGAAATTGAAGTAATGTTTTTGATAAATCGGTATAGTTAGGATCTATGAGCTTTTCAAAAGCATTAATGCTATCTATTATACCTACGTCTTTTCCTTGGGATGAAGATTCTACCATACCATAACCAGCCGCACCGATCATATAAATATAATTTTCATCCATAGTTAGACCGTGTATCTGACGATTAGATTTTGGGTCGTGTTTAGTTTGAAAGGGATTGGTTGTAGCTAAATTCTCTAAAAGTATATCTTCCCTTTCTGTAAGGTCTTTTAAAAGTCTACCAGAAACATTTGGTAAATAACGTTGATTTTGATTATTAATACCCTGTGCATTATTAATTCTTTGTGTAAAAGGATGTACATCTTCTAGATTAGCCGCTATAGCATTCTCTAAAGCCGTAGCACGACCTTCTAAAACGGTAGCACGACCTTCTACTGTTGTAGCACGACCCTGTAAAAGATTGACAGACGTGTCTAAAGCGGTAGCACGACCCTGTAAAGCTGTAACATCACTATGTAATAAATGATCATGATGATGCTCATCATCGTGATGCCCTCCTTCGTGAATTGTCGCATTTTCCGAACTTAGAACCAAGTTTGTATCATTAGAAGAACCAGTTACAGTAAAAGTTATACCAGACATTTTTTATAATTTATAGAAAGAAAATAAATTTTACAAATAAAAAAGATTTAAAAACTTTATTCCTAAATAAATATATAACATTTTATTCCTAAATAAATATATAACATTTTATTCCTAAATAAATATATAACCTATGTCTCTCAAACTCCGACTATTGGGAACAGGTGCTGGTGGCGGTCTTCCGCAATGGAATTGTGCCTGTATGAATTGTAGTAAATGCCGTGCTAATTTAATACCAGAACGGACTCAATCGTCTATTTGCGTTTCAGCTGATGATGATAACTGGATTCTCATTAATGTGAGTCCTGATTTCCGTCAGCAATTCAACTCTTGGCAAATCGCCTGTTATACGAAAGACAGTATAGAAAACATAGATAAACCACGTAATAAGTGTATGACTCACATCGTCCTCATGGATAGTCAGTTAGATCATGTGTCAGGTCTTCTATCAATGCGAGAAACCCCTGAAATCACCATCTATTCCACACAAAATGTATTGGATGAATTGACTAACGACTTCCGTCTTTTGCCGATTCTATCGCACTATCAAAAGATAAATCATGTTATTATTGATGATATATCCGAATTCACTATCTTTGGAATCGTCTTTAAATGCGTCTATTTAAAGGGCAAACCACCACCGTATTCCAAAAATAGGTTGGCACAGAAAGAGGGCGATAATATGGGATTGGTTATGAGGCATAAGGAGAGCACGAAGTATGCCTTTTATGCGCCAGGTATTCAGGAGCTTCCTGATTCTATATTATCACTCATCTTTGGTTCTTTTCTCACTTTAATAGACGGGACACTGTATAAAGACGATGAGATGATAGTGAAAGGCTATTCTAAAAAGACAGGTAAGGAGATGGGACATATCTCAAATGAGGATTTACTCTCTATAATTGTCGGTTATACTCGCCAGATGAATTACATAGAAAACAGCATTTACCTCATTCATATTAATAATACTAATCCTATATTGGATATTTCTTCTAATGAATATACCACCTTGAAAAAGGCTGGAATTAATGTGAGTAGTGACGGTATGGAGTTTATTGTTTAAACACTCCTAAATATAATAATTGTTTTTATAAATATTAAACTTTTCAAAAATTCTGTAAAAATTATTTTCTCTCTATAATCTATAAAAATGTTTTCACGTGTATGGATCAAACCACTTACCAACAACTTGCGTTCAGGCTTTGAAGTCACTGGTTATGCCATGAATAAATCCATGTCTTCGTGGGCTAAACCCCTAGCCCAGAATCTCCGCTCTGGCTTTGAGGTCACTGGCTATGCCATGAATAAATCCATGTCTTCGTGGGTCAAACCAACATCCAATAACCTCCGTTCTGGTTTTGAGGTCACAGGCTACATGGGTGTTTAAGAGATATCTATCTATTTAAGAGATATAAAGATTTATTTAATTATTATTATAATAATAATAATGATTAAATTAGGGGGAATATTTAGGAGATTCTCAAAACCTTGTTATAAAAGATTCTTATCAACTAATCCTGTAACCACTAATCCTGTAACCACTAATCCTGTAACCACTAATCCTGTAACCACTAATCCTGTAACCACTAATCCTGTAACCACTAATCCTGTAACCACTAATCCTGGTTGGTTGATCGCCGAACTCACCTATCGTTGTCCTTTACAATGTCCTTATTGTTCCAATCCTGTTGAAATGGCGAAAAATAAGACCGAACTGGATTTAGACGTTTGGTTGCGAGTCTTTAGGGAGGCAAGAGAGTTAGGCGTGATGCAACTCGGTTTTACAGGCGGCGAACCGCTATTGAAGCCTGGATTGGAAACGATGATTAAGGAATCAGCTTCTCTCGGTTTTTATACGAATCTCATCACATCGGCTGTTGGTCTAAACGAAGTAAAATTACAGCTATTTAAGGAAAATGGCCTCAATAGTATCCAAGTAAGTTTTCAGGCCGAGAACAAAGAGCTCAATAATAAGATTGCGGGCATTAATTCATTTGAGCATAAGATGAAGATGATAAAAAAGGTCAAAGAATTTGATTTTCCCCTCACATTAAATATCGTTATTCATCGCCATAATATAGATAATATTAAGGACATTTTAGATATCTGTGTGGATGCGAAAGCCGATTATGTGGAAATCGCCAACGCACAATATCATGGTTGGGCGTTTAAGAACCAGAGCCAACTATTACCGAGTAGGGAACAAGTATTCAAGGCATATAACATAGTCCAAGAATACCAGACAAAATATAAAGAAGACCCTAAATTCATTTATGTTATACCTGATTATATTGAAGGGAATCCTAAACCATGTATGGGTGGCTGGGGGAAGAATGTTTTAGCCGTGTCGCCTGACGGTTCTGTGATGCCGTGCCTTTCTGCTAAATTGCTTCCAAATATTGAATATCCAAATGTGAAAGATAAGGCGTTAAAAGATATTTGGTTTGACTCACCTGCGTTCAATAAATTCAGGGGATACGATTGGATGGAGACTCCATGTAAGAGTTGCGATAAACGATTTGAGGATTTCGGTGGTTGCCGTTGTCAGGCCTATATGTTGACAGGGAATATGTATGCAACCGATCCTGTATGTAAATTCTCTCCCAAATACCCTAAACTATTGGAGCATGTGGATCGCATAAACAAGATAAAACCAGATATAGATAAATTGGTATATAGGAATATGAAAAACTCTAAAACGGTGATTAAAGAAAACACAGCTTCATTAGGCAAAAATAAATTTCCGTTGTCTATTTGATGACTTCTTTTAGCCACTTATTGGTTAAGGCCTCTTTTACGAAGTCGTCAAAGCCATCCACGTTGTCGTAACGTTTTTCTAATTCAGTCTTAATTCCTTGTATGTCGTTGTTTCCGTCGCATAGCTTCAAAATTTCGGTCGCTGTAGAATTTAGCAAGATGCGACCTTCAGGATACAACAGGACATGTGTGTTATGTAATTTCTCAAATTGGAATTTGAAATGATGATTGATGATTATGCGTTTCAACATTTTTTGGCAATATATTAAATATATATAATTGTTTTTAAAAGCTTTTTATAAATTATTATTTTTGGTTAATGTTGGTTAATGTTTTGTTTTAATAGAATATTAAATTATACCGTAGATTTGGTGTTTTATAACATATTAAATTTAATCCAATGTTTGATTTAAATATTTGAGAGAATATTAGAACTTCGTTAAGAATTTCTCTCTAATTTGAAATAGATATTTGGGGTTTTATAACATATTAAATTATACCCAATGTTTGATTTAAATATTTGAGAGAATATTAGAACTTCGTTAAGAATTGCTCTCTAATTTGAAATAGATATTTGGGTCTAATTTGATATAAAGTTGATAGGCTTACGTTGTCTGAGTTATTGATTTGTTTGTTTAAAAAATACTTACCATATATGGTGTCAAAATAATTTGAAAATATAATTTATGTATCGCCCTAATATTCTAATATTTATTCTAATATTTATTCTAATATTTATTCTAATATTTATTTATTATAAAGTCTAAAACAAAAAATAAAATAAAATAAAATATAAGATATAAAGTCTTAAAATAAAATAAAATAAATGTATCATATTTTAGGCACAATATTCATTAGTAAGGCCATTTCAACGAGCAGTCCTTATTTATTTAAGAAGGGGATTAATTCTGATTCCAAGAGCGAACAGACTATGCTGTATATTGGGTCGTTCTTCGCTAGTCGGTTTATTGCTGGTTATTTAAACGAGACTAGAAACGTGATGGTGAATAAGGCATCGCTCCTCTTGACCGACAAATTCTGTAATACAACCGTATGTAATCGTGAGAGATTGGATGCGGTTTTTATGAAGAAAATGGAACGAGCACGTAAAGGTCATAAATCGCTCTTTACTATTAAATACACACATATTATACCGACTGGTATAGAGTTGGCGATGGGCTCATCGTTGATTGTTAGTCAAATGAGTCCGCTATTTAGTGGAATATTGCTATCTACGATTGGTTATTACATTTACAGGTCTATCAAAATCACGGACAAGCGGATAGAAGAGCGAAAAATGCTAAATAAATCCGAAAATAAATTATATGATTCAGAAAAAGCGGATTTGCCTAATGTGTTTAAGGCGATGTCTCTCAACGAACTTAAGCTCGTAGAAAGTCTTAAAAATATCAACGTAGAGCAACAGAGCATTTTGGTGGGCGGAAATGTGGCTTTAGCACTTCTTTGGTTCAGCGACCCTGCTCTATGTATCGCCGACTTCGTGATGCTGAATATGTTGGCAGGACAAGTCTATCAACCACTAAATCAGGCAGGTATGATTTATAGGGAATGGAATCAGAGCAAATATGATATTATGGAGGTGGAAAAATCGTGAATAAAATAAAAATAAAAATAATATATTTATATTTTTATAAATGAAATTTAGAAGACAAAAAACTTTTAAAAGAAGAAAAAAAGAATGCTGTATTTCCTAAGTTATTTACTTCTAAACGCACTCCTTCTAAACGCACTCCTTCTAAACGCACTCCTCCTAAACGCACTCCTCCTAAACGCACTCCTTCTAAACGCACTCCTTCTAACCGTCTTGAAATGATGCAAGAATTAATCGATAAATATGGAGACATAAGAGGGAAAAAGCCGCAAGACAAAGAATTAGCACCCATAATTTATGAAATATCATTAAATCTTGATGACGATACTGTAAATATAAGGGACTTATACAACAAATGCTATATGAAATTATTTTTGATTTAAATAGCTATAAAAAAAATAAGTCTATGAATTTTCAAGAAACTGAATCTAGTATTCTTACAATTCTTAAAAGAATGGATTATGTACATCCCGACGCTACTGAAGATATTATATATGATGATCATGTTTATTTACTTGACAAAATAATAAAAGATTTAAAACGTGATGATCAACATATTAAAAATTTATCATAGTTCTCTTCTCCATTTTTGGTTATTACCATATATATAATATTATAAATAATCGCTTAATTATTTATATTATTATCATAATTTATTTTATACTTGTAATATAGCATTAGTATGTCGGTTTTAACTCCAATAGAAGAACACTTAAGTTTAAATTATGTTGACATCAAAAAAGATGCAGGACCGGGAGTAATAGATAAAATTAATGACGCAGGAAAAGCAATATTTACAGCTGGTCCTCCATCAGACCCACTTAATTTAGCTACAATAAAAAAAGTTATTGAAACTAACTATGCAAAACTTTTTACAATTATGAGTTCAGGCAATAGTAAAGATATAAAAATAACTTATAATATTAATAATTTTTTTATTGATGCTGGATGGAGTAAACATGATATACAGAAATATATTGACACAGATTCTATTAAAATATGCACAACACCAGCTATGTATTCTGATCCTGGTTCTCGTGATAAAGGAGATGTGTTTATACCAATTAATAAATCATTTAATTTAGAACCGTATGGTATAGCTGCTATAGTTACATTTGGATCTACAGATCAACCAGTAAATCCTGATACAATAAGAATTACAATTGAATCTACTAAAAATCCTAGTCCTTATGTGCCTATAGAGTGTGATTTAAATTTCAAACATGAAATAATACCTCATAAAAATAATCAACTTGAATATTTTAAAGGAAATACCGTAAAAAATAATTATATTAGTAAAAATACAGCTCTTATACCAGATATAAATAAATTTGTGCTTTGTAAAGAATTGGGCGACACTATGCAAGCCATTTGTTTAAAAGATATTATTGATAAGGATACTACTAAAACTTATAAAACTTATACAAAAGAAAATTCAGCCTTATTAACTAATGATCATGTTTTAGCAGCAAGATGTTTAACACTTCAAATTCCATATATTTTATTAAGTAATAAAAAAATAATGTATCGTTCTCCAGGAGATGCAATATTAGTCAATACTAATTTTTTTCTGACATTTATAAATAATGCTTTAGAAATAAATAAAGAACAACAAAAATTTCTTGAAGAAAAGATAACAATTGGATATATAAACGTGAAGACTGGTGGAACTCGTAAAGTTACTAAAAATATTAAAGATAAATTTGAAGAAATTATAGGTTATATTGAAAAAACTAATGAGATTTTAGAAAAACTTTCACTAAATTATAAGAGAATTGACTTTAAAAACGACGATAATTTAAGTAAATTTAAAATATTTATAAGAGCATTAACCGTCCAATCAATTGATTCAAAGGCTAAACAACTTTTTGACAGAAATTTAAAAAATATTCATGAAGAACAGGTTCATATAAATAGTAATCCAGTTCCTCTTACTAGAACTACATTTGGTGATATAAAAATAATGTTTTTAAAAATTTTTTTAAATCAAACAACTCCAGCAACTCCAGTAACTCAAGCAACTCCTCAAACAATTACAAATTTTATGAAACACATATTAGAAGAAGGAAGTGAATTATATAATTTTTATATAGGAAATATAACTACCAATTTTTGCTGGTTAAATGACAAGAAAAATTTAGGTGAATTTATTATCGCTAATAGTAATATTGGTGGTAATAAATCTAAAAAACGAGCAAAAGGACTATTAGGAATTAGAAAAACACGGGTAATCAAAATAATACCACGACCCAAAACGCCATCACGAGCCAATATGTCACTACAAGCGATTACGCCACCACAAAAAACAATAACAAAAAGAAAAAGAGAAACCAGTTCAACAGAAACCAGTTCAATAAAAACCAGTTCAATAAAACCAAAATTTAATCTAGAATCACTATTAGACGAAAGCAATTCAGTAAAATTATATCAAGAGCAGAACTATACAGATAATGAAGCTGTTATATATATATATCATAAAATTTATTCTTTCATATACATTAATCCTTATTATTATGATTATTTATTAGAAAATTTTGAAGAATTTAAAAAATTAGTTCAATTAATAATTACAGATTATGATTTAGAAAACAATTATAAATTACAAGAAATTTATACATTTGTAACCGACAAAAATGAACTCGAATTTTTGATAAAAAATCAAATAAAAGAAATGGAGGAACATATATTTATTGATAAATATTTAAAGAAAGGAAAATTTGAAGATATTGACAATATTGAACCAATAGTAACAAGACAATTTCAATTACAAATTGAAGAAATTTTGCGTAATAGAAATAACGCACAACTAGTTAGATTTGAATTTCCTAAAAAAAAGCCAGAATCAGAACCAATACCAAGAGTAAGAACAAGATCAATATTACCAAGATTATCAACATCAAAAAGAGGAAGAAAAACACGAAGAAGAGCTAAATCATTGTAATTATAACTATTAAAATACAAAGTATAAAAAAATATGATTCACTAAAAAAATTGAATCGTATTTTTTAAAATAAATAACATAAATAACATAAACAACTATAAATAATGTCTTTCGCTATTCCTATTTGCCCTATTACTCAAGAATATATGAGAGATCCAGTCATAGACCGTGAAGGTAATACATACGAAAAAGAAGCCATTTTAGAATGGCTCAAAATAAATAATACATCACCCGTAACCAGAAACATTATGCGTAAAGAGGATCTCATACCTAATAGAGCAGTCAATCATATTACAAAACCACCAGAAAAAAACATTACTAACTGCTCCAAATGCGATAAAGCAATGGCCGTTTCAAACAAATATAAAGGATATAAAAAACCTTTGTGTTATATTTGTCGCGGATGGGCTTGTCCTAATTGCACGTTTGTCAATAATTCTGCTGAGGCGAAGTGCGAATTATGCGAAGAAAAACGTTAAAATCCCGTTTTAGACCATTATGCAGTGAAATATATTTTATACTTTTAATATGTTTTTTTTAATTTTTTTATAAAAGGGCAATTTTTACGAAAAAGGACAAAAATAAATGTCCATTTTTACTTTTGAAAACACTTTATGGAAAAAAGAGGATTCCAACACTTTTAAAAATCACTTTTAGACCATTATGCTGCGAAAAACATAAAAAAGTATGCTCAAATGTCCTTACCATAAATAAAAAATACTAAAAAAAAAGAATTTAAGCATTTTTTGTGTAAGTATTTTATACTTCCAAAATGACTTACAAAAACTTGCCGAAAAATGCGAATTGTTTATTTTGTGAAAAGTGTGACTTTACAACGTGTAATAAATATAATTATTTAAAACATTTAGACACTCGGAAACATAACACACTTACAAATACTTACAAAAATCTTGCGAAAAATGCCACACCTGATTACAAGTGCGAATGCGGTAAGGTATATAAGCATAGACAGAGCTTAAACACACATAAAAAAACATGTCCCAAAAACGATAAAATTGAAAAAATCGAAATAATCGAGAAAAATAATAAAATCGAAAAAAACGAAAAAAATAAAAATGACCTAGAAGAATATTATAATATGGATTTTAAAGATTTGGTATGTAAAATGATGACAGAAAATAATGATATTAAAAATACATTAATTAGAGAGAATCAATTATTGAGAGAGCAAGTAAAAGAGCTAATTCCAAAAATAGGAAATAATAATAATATAATAAATAGTAATAATAAATTCAACATTCAAATATTTTTGAACGAACAATGTAAAGATGCTATAAACATGAAAGATTTTATAGAATCAATAAAAATAAGTTTGGAACAATTAGATTTGATAAAATGTAAAGGTTTGGCCGAAGGCTTGACTAATGCTATATTAGAAAATATTAGTAAATTGAGTTTATTTGAACGACCTATTCATTGTACCGATATAAAAAGAGAAACATTATATATAAAAGTTAATGATATATGGGAAAAAGATAAAACAAGAGAAAATATCAAAAAGGCAATAAAAGAAATATCACACAAACCATATTACACATTGAAAGAATGGTTAGTTAGTAACCCTAACTATATGAATGATGAAAGTAAGCAAAATTATTTTATTCAAACAACACGAAGCTTGGGACAAAAAACGGATACCATAGATGATAAGGTCATCAAAAAAATATGTTCTAATACATATATTAAAGATGATAAATGAATCAAATAAAAATAGTGTTAAAATGTTTATCTTTTATGCTTTCTTTTCGTTATTTTTGTTATTTTTTGTTTTTTTGTTATTTTGTTACTTTTGTTATTTTTGTTACTGTTGTTACTTTTGTTATTTTTGTTACTTTTGTTATTTTTGTTATTTTTGTTTTTTTTGTTACTTTTGTTATTTTTGTTATTTTTGTTTTTTTTAGTTTTTTTTAGTTTTTTTGTTTTTATTTTAACACCTTCTGCAGTTCTTATACTTGGTTTATGTCTTTTACTGCTACTTGCACTTTCAGTTTTATAATGTTTAAAATAATATATTAAACATTTATCTATAGTGTCATATAAAGACTCATCCCTTACAAAACCATGCATTTCATAAATAGTAAATTTATGTGTATTTGTTGTGTTTGTTGTATATAATTTATCAATATACTTATCTATTATGATGTCTTTATTTGTTTGTGTTTTATAGTCGGCTTTTATATGTGTAGTATTTAAGAAATATTTTTTAATAAAAGTCTTAAAATTGTTTTCTACATTTTTTTCTACATTTTCATCGAAATTTATATTCTTCATTTGATTTAAGCTTTTTACAAATTCAATAAATTCATCACGATTAATTTCAGTATGATAAAAATTTATAGCAAAATCTGGATCTTTAGAACCCCATGTTCCATAAATTTTTTGTTTATAAACAATGAACCAATGTTCTATATTATACATCCCATGAGTATCTATATCATCACTTCCAAATGCTAATGGAATAGGATAATTTTTACTATTAGTTAGTACTGGATTAATATTTTCTATAATATTGTAATCGGTCATATCATATGCTCTCCTATAAGGAAAACAGGAATGAGAGTTAAATGCGCCAACAGAAGAGTTATGAATAAAGGCTAACCTCTTTTTAAATTGCTGAAATTCTTGATCATCATTAGAAATTGTATCAAATTCTTTAGAGTCTCCAAAGAATATATCGTAAAGTTTTTTTTCATATTCTTGTATATTTGTTTCGTCACCTTTAAAGTGTTTATAAAGTGCATATTTTAACATTACGATTTGTTGTGCTATATAACATCCGTTCGTTATACCTATTTTAGAGCGACTCCTTGTATAATGATCTATAAAAGTATTATTACCAAAAAATATATGTTTGATTAATGCATCTTCATCTAAACTCATTATATATATAATAATAAATTAATTATCTATATACGACAAAAAATAAATGAGTGATTTAGTAACAATTGCTATTGATTTACACCAGTCGTTTAATGATTCTTATACGAAGTTTAAATATCTTTTTATTTAGTTAAATCATAATAGAAAAAACATTTATACTTTATCCATAAGTTTATCTTTACTATGTTCTACATTTGTTATCATAACATATTCATGCTTATTCTTCTTATTATTACAAATATATAATCCACTCATACAACTCATCAAAAATAGTATTAAAAAGTGATTGAAATATACTTTTTCCAAAACATAATTTATAATACAATCAAAAGTATTTCTATCTATAAATATTTTATCTTGAATATTTGAAATATATATTATTATTTCATCTAAATCTGGATTACTCATTATAACATACTTAAATATTATTTTTATCTTTTTATTTAGTTAAATCATAATTAAATAAAAACATTTTAGCAATTAGCCCATTGCTGGGTTCGAACCAGCGGCCTACGCATTACAAGTGCGACGCTCTACCACTGAGCTAAATGGGCTTATAAAAAAACGACACCGATGAGATTCGAACTCACGAGGGCAAAGCCCAATGGATTAGCAGTCCATCCCCTTAACCACTCGGGCACGGTGTCTTGAAAAAACGATGAATACAGGCTATGCCTAGCATACAATTCTGTTATTACCGTCACTATACATATAGTATATGTTTTTAAGTATTAATCATATAATATTTATATTATTTATTTATATATTATTTATAGTATGTCATTCGTATATTTTATTAAATCTACAAATGGTTCTACATATATTGGAGCCACCGTGAATTTAGAGAAACGTATTAGGCAACATAATAAAGAAATCAAAGGCGGAGCGGTTGCGACATCCAGTAAAGTTCTAAATGGTGAAATATGGAGCTATCATTGCTATGTTGAGAATTTTCCAGCATATAATGAAGCATTGAAATTTGAATGGAGATGGAAACAAATTTCAAGACAACTACAAAAAACAAATCCAAGATTGAATCCTGTAGAAAAAAGATTAGAAGCTTTGAAAATGTTGCTGAATTTGGATAAATCCACTACAAAAGCGATTCCTTATGCTGAATGGCTTGAAAAACCGAATGTTGTATATATTTAGTAGGGAAACCGAGGTTTCCCCTACGACCCCATCCTATGTAGGGAAACCAAGTTTTCCCCTACGACCCCATCCTATGTGCTTTTTGTAGGGAAACCAAGTTTTCCCCTACGACCCCATCCTATGTGCTTTTTGTAGGGAAACCAAGTTTTCCCCTACGACCCCATCCTATGTGCTTTTTTGATATGTTATTTATGTCCTTCTAATAATATCGTGTTATGATTAGAATTTGCCCTAATATAGACACTAATATTAATGCTAATAGTAAGCATCAATATTAGTGTCTATATTAGGGCCTGATTAAATCACGATTCCATATTAGAAAAAGCACATAGGATGGGGTCGTAGGGGAAAACTTGGTTTCCCTACTTCGCTACGCAGCCAATCTTAGCTTTACCATTATCATTATTCTCAATTTTCGCACGCATAGGAACATACATATTCAAAATATTTTGGGAAGCCATATTATTATTATTTGTAGAATAATAATAATAATAATAATAGTATTGGTAATCAATTTTATATTATTTTATTTTTATATTATTTCTTCAATTGAATCTAATATTTATACAATGATTAGGAGCATTTCCATTCATAAATATTGTTTGTGTATTTACACCATTTATAGTTACGTTTTCAACTATTTGTCCATTTACAATACATACAGAAGAAGAAACATGATGTGCGAATCCTTGATTGTGAAAAGGATGACCGAATCCTTGACTATGAAAAATATGTCCTAATCCTTGATTCTGAAAAGGATTTCCCATATTCATATTCATATCTCTAAAAATTTGATTAAATAATTCGTTAGGATCAATAAAACCTTGTCTAAAACCATTATCATTATTATTCAATTTTTCAGGATTCATCAATAAATCGTATGCTTCTGATATTTCTTTAAACTTAGCTTCCGCATTTTTTTTATCTTCATCAGACGCTTCTTGTTCTTGCCTGTCTGGATGATATTTTAATGCCAACTTTTTATATGCTTTTTTAATGTCTTCTTGACTCGCGTCCTCATTTTGTAATTCTAAAATACTTAAGCATTTATTTTTATCCATTTATAAAATAATATATAATATCTTTTTATCCATTTATTTAATTATTTTAATTATTTTATTATTATATTAACAAAAAATATTTACAGAAAATAATAAATATTTTAACTATAAAATAAAAAATTCAAAATATATTATATAATGACTTAAAATCATTAAATAATATATAATATAATATAATAAATTAAATATTAAATTATAAAAATATAAAAATATTAAATTATCATGGTGTCATATATTATTAAACATATATTTGGCTATGAATATGCTTCTGATTATTTAGACGATTATAAAAACATATTAGAATTTATCCCACAACATAAGCAAAAAATATGCGAACAAAAATTTGATAAAAGCAATGATTTGATTTTAGCAGTTCAGACTTTTTGTGAAAAAACTAAGTTAAAAAAATTCATGGTTTCACTTTCGGGTGGAATAGACTCTATGGTTTTAACAACTATTCTTAAATTATTGGGCTACGATGTTATATGCGTTCATATTAATTATAACAATAGAAAAGAAACATTAGACGAACAACGATTTTTGGAGCAATGGTGTTATAATAACAATATCAAGCTTCATGTTAAAGCAATTAATGAAATGAAGCGTAACAATACAAAGAGGTCTGATTACGAATGCGAATCTAAAAAAATTAGATTTGATTTTTATAAAGATATTCTAATAAGAGAAGATATATCTTTTATAATGTTGGGTCATCATAAAGATGACATTGTAGAAAATATATTCGCAAATGTATTTCGTGGTCGCTATATTCTTGATTTAGCGGTAATTAGAGAACGATGCTTAATAAAAGATGTTAATATTGCTAGACCAATGTTAGAGTTTTATAAAAAAACAATTTATGAATTTGCGAAGGTATATCAAGTTCCCTATTTTAAAGATACTACTCCCGAATGGTCTGTAAGAGGTAAATATCGTAACAAGATTTATCCTCTTTTGGAAGATGTTTTCACAACTAATGTGAAAGAGAATTTGATTGTTTTAAGTAATCAATCGGATCAATGGAACGAATTAGTAAGCCAAAAAATTATTGAACCATATTTTAAAACAATTATTTTTGATTTAAAGAAATGTGTATTTAATGTTGAAGAATATAAAGACTATCCGTTATGTTTTTGGAATGTAATTTTTATGAAAATCTTTAATAATTATGGTAAAAGTTGCCCTTCAAGAAAAGCCATCTTAGTATTTATGAATTCAATAAAAATAAAAAATGTGGGGTTTATTTCACTAGCAAACTGTTCTATATGTAGAAATAAGAATTATGAAGTTACTATTACTTTCTAAATGTAGGGAAACCTAGGTTTCCCCTACGACCCCATCCTTTGTAGGGAAACCGAGTTTTCCCCTACGACCCCATCCTTCTTGATTTTTCTAATATCGTTATTTGCTCTATTCCAGCCCCAATATTAACACTAATTTTGATGTATAATATTAACATTAATTTTGGTGTTAATATTAGGGCAAATATGATGATGATTCTATATTATTAGAAGGATATAAATAACATATCAAAAGTATATAGGATGGGGTCGTAGGGGAAAACTTGGTTTCCCTACTAACCTTGGTTTCCATACAAATAAAAATTGATATAATAAATTTATTATTATTAAGTAATAATTTTATTATAAATGAGTGAAAAAAGAAAGCTTGAATCTGATTATAATTCACATATTAAGAAAGTCATTATAGAACCAGAACCACCTAAATTAGTTAGACAAAGAGAAATGAATGCTCCGACAATGAATTTTCCAACGATGAATGCTCCTAAAAAATAAATATTAAATATTCTTATATTATTATATATTATTTTAGCAATTTAAGATTTTTTCTATTATTTCTTCAGGCAATTTTGTAAAAATATTCTTTAATAAATTGCCATAAATATTAGATAAATATTTATATCCTGTTTGAGAGCTATAATTTTCAATAAATTGAATTTCTAGATGTTCTAAAATTGAATTATTAAATGTTATAGATGGCAACCATAACTCATTACAAGTTATAGCATAACAACAAAAGCATTTATTTTTCTGTAAATTCAAAAACTTTGGATTAAGCTCGTATAAATTTTTATAAAAGAATTTATAAATATTTACATCTCTATGTTTTACTTTTTGATAAATATTATTCATATGTTTCAAATAATCAACTCTTCTATAAATAGAATCATAATCTACAACGCTATATGGTTTGAATGGATATAGATCAGGTATTTTGAGTTCTAAAAATATTTTATTATTTTTAAGATTTTTTATTAGTAAATAATATTGTGAATCATAAATTATTATTTCAACATGTAAATTATCTAGAAAATTAGTTACTTTTTGTGAATAATTATTATTTTCTAGATATTTTTTGTCATTAAAATTTTGTATTTCTTTATCTATACGCTTTATAAAACTTTTTGACATATTTGATATTATTATATAATATAACAAATTATGTTATTATTTTATATAAATATATTTATATTGTTTGTATAAAACATAATATGTCTTATGATTTGTCTTTTAGTATTATAAATAACTCTCATGAATATACTGGTTTAAAAGAAAACGAAAATCTTGAGAAAGCAAGAAGTAATTATGTAATAAAAAAACAAACAATAGAACGAATGAAAACAGTGATTCAAAATGAGGAAGAAGAAAGTATTACGAGACAATGGCGAATGTTATCAAAAAAGTAGAGTAGGATGGGGTCGTAGGGGAAAACTAGGTTTCCCTACATTTAGTGTTAATATTGGGGCTGGAATAGAGCAAATAACGATATTAGAAAAATCAAGAAGGATGGGGTCGTAGGGGAAACCTTGGTTTCCCTACATAATATATTTAGAAAATATTTAAATATATAATTTTATTTATTATAATAATAAATAATTTATGTTTTTATTAAAATTATATAAACAGTTTATAAATAGTGATACAGATAAAGATGCTAAAAATAATAAAGATGATAAAGATGCTACAGATTTAGAAGCTTCTCTACAAGCTAATACTATTGAAAATACTATTGTTAATATTGTTGTTAATACACTTGAAGATACTATAGAAAAAAATATTAAAGAATTACAAGAAAATGGTTATACAATAATACATAATGTGTATAATAAAGATGAAATTAGTGAATATAAAGCAGAATTTTTCAAATGGTATAAACATATAGAGCATTTACATAGTATAATTCACGGGAATGGTATTTGTAAATATTTTGATGTAGGTCATCAACGTTTCGCATGGTTGGCTAGAACCAATCCAAAAATAATTAATATATTTAAAAAATTATGGAATACAGATGAATTAGTTACTAGTTTTGACGGATGTTGTTATTATTCGCCTGATTTTATTGGCGAACCGCATTATTGGATACATACAGACCAATCATCGCAAAAAAAAGGATTACATTGTTATCAATCATTTTTAAGCATGACAAATAATAGTGATCGCACACTAGTGTTATATAAAGGTAGCCATTTACTACATCAAGATTATTTTAAAACTATGAATATAGATAGTGAAAATGATTGGAATATATTAGATGAAAATTATGTAAATAATTTAAAAAATGAGAAAATTTACGTTCATGCGAAAGAAGGCGATTTGGTCATTTGGGATTCCAGAACATTTCATCAAAATAGTTGCGGAACATCATGTTGCGAAGAAGAACGTTTGGTTCAATATTTATGTTATTTACCTAAACATCATGAAAATAATACTTTGAAAGAGCAACTTCAACGACGTATCTTTTTTGAAGATAAACGCACAACAAGTCATTATCCGTATCCAATGAATGCTGTGCCATTACAACCAAATAATTATAATTATTATCATCCAAATGATAAAATACTTATTGATTATAATTTATTACCACACGTAAATTTGGATGATTTACAGGAAGAAATTGAACAATTGTTAGTCTAATGTAGGGAAACCAAGTTTTCCCCTACGACCCCATCCTATGTAGGGAAACCAAGTTTTCCCCTACGACCCCATCCTATGTAGGGAAACCAAGTTTTCCCCTACGACCCCATCCTATGTAGGGAAACCAAGTTTTCCCCTACGACCCCATCCTATGTAGGGAAACC
>Ga0214919_10003604_pt1 | contig 23249 bp, 20 predicted proteins | sample LL1503_MetaG_FD_177994 | JGI IMG/M metagenome (GOLD analysis project Ga0214919, IMG submission 177994) | Freshwater microbial communities from Lake Lanier, Atlanta, Georgia, United States - LL-1503 | ecosystem: Environmental > Aquatic > Freshwater > Lake | place: USA: Georgia | collected... | reverse complement strand
ATTGCATTTTTTTAACATTTAAGTAAAAAAATTTGTTTTGTTGATTATTTATTTTTAATTTTCAAAACTTAAACAAACTAAATATGAAAAAAACTTTACTTCAATTCAACAGTAAATTAAATTTATTAAAAATAATTTGCTTGTTAATGCTTGTTAACACAAAAATTCAAGCTCAATGTTTAACTGGTACTCCCGTAGGGACAACTATCACGCCAGTTTTAACATGGTCACTTCAAGTTGCTGGAGCAAATACGCCAATGTATTATGATTTTATGGCACAAGCAGGTATAAATTATACCTTTACTTACTGCGATGGTGGTGCTGTTGGAATGGGCGACCCTTATTTGACGATTACTAATAGTTTAAATGTGTCTCAAGCATTTAATGACGATTATTGTGGTTTACTTTCTAATATTTTTTGGTCATGTACTGCTTCAGGTCCACATCGTATAGTTTTAAGCGGTTGTTGTCCTTGCTCCAATCATCCAGGAGGTACTCTAGCATATAAGGCCGATCAATTAATTATCCCGCCTACTCCTTGTTCTGGTCAGCCAGGAGCTAATTCAGTTATTACACCATCTTTTCAAGTTTGCCCAGGTAGCAGCATTATTGCTAGTTTAGCAAATACTTATACAGTTAATGGCATCACTTATGCATGGCAATTTTCAACAGTTTCTGCAGTTGGTCCTTGGACAGCAATTAATAACGCCACACTAACTTCATACACAACAACCCCTTTATTTGTTCCTACTTTTTATTCAGCCATAATTACTTGTACCAACAGCAATCAAAGTATAGTAGCCACAACAGCTTCTGCAAATATTGCTCTTACTACTACTAACACCGTTCCATATTTTGAAGGGTTTGAAGCAATTGGTATGAATAACATGTTACCTAATTGTTCTTGGTCTTCTACCGGAACTGGTGGTGCCTGCCAAACTTTTACTGCGGGTACTACAGGTAATCGAACTGCACGCTCGGGAAATAAATTTGGTGTTTTTAATTCTTCAACAGGAACTTTTTATTCAAATGGAGTTCAATTAAATCCTGGCATTACTTATTCAACTTCTCTTTGGTTTAAAACAGATGTTGCAGGGGCAGGTTTAAATTGGCGTAATTTAGCAATATCTGCTGGCCCTGCTCAATCAGCCGCTGGTCAGGTAACAGTTTGTTCAACTAATGGTGTTGCAATTTCAGGTGCTTACAAACTATTAAGTAATACTTTCACAGTAGGTTCATCTGGGATGTATTACTTTGGCGTTTCAGCAACATATTCTAGCGGTAGCGCTCCTTATTTAATTTGGGATGATTTTGAAGTTATCGCACCATGTCAATTAAATCCTTCATCATTAGTAATAAGTTCACCCGTTTCAACAATTTGTGCTGGTCAACCTATAGTTTTATCTGTTTCAGGAAGTGCGAATTCTTTTTCATGGAACAACGGATCAACAGGGAATTTAATAACTGCATATCCATCAGTAAATACAACTTATGTTGTAACAGCCACTTCAACATTAACAGGTTGTTCAAATACAGCATCTAAATTAATTGTAGTAAATCCATTACCTGTGGTTTCTATCCTAACCAATAATCAATCTCTTTGTCAAGGATCTTCAGCTAATTTATTAGCAGTTGGAGCTAATACTTATTTATGGAGTAATGGTTCTGCTGGAGCTGGCTTATCTGTATCGCCATTAGTAAGTACAACTTATTCGGTTTATGGTACAAATAATTTTGGATGTAGTTCAACATCATCTCAATTAATTAATGTAACGCCTTTACCAGTTGTTACTGCAGTTAGTGTTCCTTCTTCTATATGTAAAGGAGAAGGATCAACTTTGGTTGGTAGTGGTGCTGCAAATTATTCTTGGAATTCAACTAATAATTATATTCAAGGTGCACAAGTAAATGTATCTCCAACGGCCTCAACCATGTATACCCTTACTGGAACATTTAATGGTTGCACTTCAACTGCTTTTGTGTCTGTTATTGTATACGAATGTGTTGGAATTAATTCATTATCTTCTAATAGTAATGATCTTAAAGTTTATCCTAATCCAAGTTCTTCTGACATTACAGTAGAATTGAAAAAAGATGGAATTTATACAATTGAATTAATTGATGTAACAGGAAAAGTTGTTTTAGTAAAATCTACAGAAGAAGAGAAATTAAATTTAAATATTAATTTTCTTTCAAATGGAGTATATTATTTAAAAGCAAAATCTCAAAACACAATGAATGTAGTTAAAATTATAAAAAACTAATTTATTTTAATTCTTAATTAAGCTTCTTTCATTAAATTGAAAGAAGCTTTTTTTTTGATTTTTTTGTATTACTGTTTTTTGAAAACTATAATTTCTTGCAATTAACAGGTCGTTTTTTTATACGAGCAAACAGATTTTTCTAAAAATTAGATAACTAATCAAATTACCAATAAAAAAAATATGATTAGTGTTATTTAATTTGTATCTTTATGTTAAATAATACAAAAAAATATGAAAAAAAACTACATTAAAAGTATCATTTTTGCATTTCCAATCTTATTTATAAGCGTAGGAACTTTTGCTCAAACACCTTGTCAAACATTAGCTTACGGAGCTTCTCAGGCTAATTATACTAGCGACGAAGAAATATTTAATGTAACAGTAGGTACATTAAATAATACAAGTAATTGTGGAACAACAGGCCCAGGCCCAGGGTCTATTAATCAATTATATAGTAATTATACCGGTGTAGTGGCCGCACCTTTATTTTCACCATTGAGTACTTATACTATTTCTGTAACGATAGGTCAATGTGGTGGTGGAGTATATAGCGCTATGGCTGGCGCTTGGATTGATTTCAATCAAAATGGATCATTTACTGATCCGGGAGAGTTAGTTTTTACCTCGGTATACGGACCTGCTCAATTAGCTGGGACAATTGTTACTGGAACAATTTTAATTCCAGCTAATGCCTTAACTGGAATAACTCGTATGCGTGTTATTGGTATTGAAAGTTCTGTATTACCTTCTCCTGTTGGCACTTATTTTTCTTGGGGAGAAACTGAAGATTATTGCGTTAATATAGCACCAGCTACTCCATGTACAGGTCAGCCGGATCCAAACACAATACTAGGCCCAAATTATCAACTTTGCCCAGGATCAACTGCATCATTAGCTTTGGCTAATTCTTATACTCCAGGTGGAATAACCTATTCATGGTCTGCTTCTAACACTTCATCCGTTGGGCCATTTAATTCGATAAATAACGCCTCTTTAACCTCCTTAACTTCAGGAGCATTATCTATACCAACTTGGTTTCAGTGTGTAATTACGTGTACAAATAGTAATTCATTCATCAGTCCTACTTTTTATGTTAATATTGCAGGTACAACCACAAATTCAGTTCCATATTTTGAAGGGTTTGAATCAATTGGCGTAAATAATTTGTTACCTAATTGTTCTTGGTCTTCTACTGGCACTGGTGGAGCCTGTCAAACTTTTACAGGTGCTACTACAGCTAACAGATCGCCTCGCACAGGAAATAAATTTGGAGTATTTAATTCTTCTAGTGGTACTTTTTATTCAAATGGAATCCAATTAAACCCTGGCATTACTTATTCAACTTCTCTTTGGTTTAAAACAGATGTTGCAGGGGCAGGATTAAATTGGAGTAATTTAGCAATATCTGCTGGCCCTGCTCAATCAGCCGCTGGTCAGGTAACAGTATGTTCAACTAATGGTGTTGCAATTTCAGCTGCTTACAAATTATTAAGTAATACTTTCACGGTAGGTTCATCTGGGATGTATTACTTTGGTGTTTCTGCAACATATTCTAGCGGTAGCGCTCCTTATTTAACTTGGGATGATTTTGAAGTTATTGCACCATGTCAATTAAATCCTTCATCATTAGTAATAAGTTCACCCGTTTCAACAATTTGTGCTGGTCAACCTATAGTTTTATCTGTTTCAGGAAGTGCGAATTCTTTTTCATGGAACAACGGATCAACAGGGAATTTAATAACTGCATATCCATCAGTAAATACAACTTATGTTGTAACAGCCACTTCAACATTAACAGGTTGTTCAAATACAGCATCTAAATTAATTGTAGTAAATCCATTACCTGTGGTTTCTATCCTAACCAATAATCAATCTCTTTGTCAAGGATCTTCAGCTAATTTATTAGCAGTTGGAGCTAATACTTATTTATGGAGTAATGGTTCTGCTGGAGCTGGCTTATCTGTATCGCCATTAGTAAGTACAACTTATTCGGTTTATGGTACAAATAATTTTGGATGTAGTTCAACATCATCTCAATTAATTAATGTAACGCCTTTACCAGTTGTTACTGCAGTTAGTGTTCCTTCTTCTATATGTAAAGGAGAAGGATCAACTTTGGTTGGTAGTGGTGCTGCAAATTATTCTTGGAATTCAACTAATAATTATATTCAAGGTGCACAAGTAAATGTATCTCCAACGGCCTCAACCATGTATACCCTTACTGGAACATTTAATGGTTGCACTTCAACTGCTTTTGTGTCTGTTATTGTATACGAATGTGTTGGAATTAATTCATTATCTTCTAATAGTAATGATCTTAAAGTTTATCCTAATCCAAGTTCTTCTGACATTACAGTAGAATTGAAAAAAGATGGAATTTATACAATTGAATTAATTGATGTAACAGGAAAAGTTGTTTTAGTAAAATCTACAGAAGAAGAGAAATTAAATTTAAATATTAATTTTCTTTCAAATGGAGTATATTATTTAAAAGCAAAATCTCAAAACACAATGAATGTAGTTAAAATTATAAAAAACTAATTTATTCAAATTCTTAATTAAGCTTCTTTCATTAAATTGAAAGAAGCTTTTTTTTTGATTTTTTGTATTACTATTTTTTAAGGAAATATAAATTAAAAAGTAATTTCAGGTATTTTAATTTGATTTGCGCAATTAAAGTGTTTTTTTGGGCAAATGTTATGACCATGAATACCACATGGCCTACATTCTAAATTTAACACTTCAATAATAGTTGAATTTTGAGCAAGTGGGCCAAATCCAAATTGCGGTATAGTTGAAATAAAAAAAGCCGTAGTTGGTGAATTTGAAGATGAAGCTAAATGTAAAGGAGCGCTGTCATTTACGTAATTCATTTTAGCATGTTTCATTAATTCACAAGATTGCAACAAGCTTACTTTTCCAGCTAAAACTTCTATATTTTTATTTTTCGATGCATCTTTAATTTTATTACAAATTATTGTGTCATTTTCAGCTCCTAATAAATATATAAAGGTGTTCGAATCCAATTTGTCACACAATTCAATCCATTTATTTACCGGTAATTGTTTGGTAAACCAAACAGATGCTGGAGCGATACAGATATATGAGTTATTTAGAAATGGTTTTATAAATTCTTTATCTGAAAGAGAAGGATAAAGTTTTGGTTTATAAACAACATCGTTTGTGAAATCTTTAATTAGTTGATTATACCTTTCTGTTTCATGAAAACCAGAATTAATATTATGTTTAATATTTACATTAAATAAAAACGAAAACGGATTCTCTTTATAACCACAAGTATGCTTAGCATTTGAAAAAGCTGTTAATAATCCTGAACTGGCAAATCTATGGCAATTAATAACGCAATCATATTTGTTTTTTCTGACTTGATAAATTAATTTAAAAAAGTGTTTTATTTTATTTTGTTTTTTATTCCAAACAAGTACATCTTTTAAAAAAGGGTGTTCGTTAAATATACTTTCGTTGCCAAGTTTTACTAAAATGCTTATTGAGGCATTTGGAAAAAAAGCATGAAGTTTTTCAATCAAACTCGAAGCTAAAATAGCATCGCCAATAAAAGCAGTTTGAATAATTAATATGTTTTTATAATTTTTCAAAAATTAACCATGTATTGTTTCTTTTTTACCATAACTCTTTACCATTTTCGCTTCGAATTCAATCCATTCTGCCCAACGACTGTTTACATTTTCATAATCGTTGCCATATTTACGAGCAAATCTTAAAAAAGTGGTATAATGGTTAGCTTCACTAATCATAAGTTCGTGATAAAATTCTTTTAAATCTTGGTCTTTAATGTTTTCTGATAAAATTTTAAATCTTTCGCAACTTCTTGCTTCAATCATTGCAGAAAATAAAAGTCTGTCGATTAAAACAATTTCTTTTTTATGGCCTTTTCGCATGAATTTATAAAGTTCATTTACGTATTCGTCTTTTCTTTCGAAACCAAGTTTAAAACCACGATCTTTAATTTTTTGGTGTACCATTTCAAAATGGGTAAGCTCTTCTTTAGATAAACTTAATAATTCATCAACTAAATCGGTATGATATGGATAGCTTATTAAGATTGAAATAGCATTAGTAGCTGCCTTTTGTTCGCAATAGGCATGATCTGTAAGGATTTCTTCGATATTTTTTTCTACAATGTTAACCCAATGAGGGTCAGTTTCAAGTTTTAAACCTAGCATGTTATTAAAATATTTATAATACAAAGTAACAACAAATAAAAATAATTAATATTACATCATGATGCAATTTGGTAAATTATTTTTATTACCTGTTCCAATTTCTGAAGGTAATGTTAATCAAACTATTCCTCTATATAACATCGAAATTATTAAAAGTTTAAAAAAGTTTATTGTTGAAGATGCAAAAACGGCTCGAAAATTTTTAAAACTATTTAATTTTCCAAAAATTGAAGAAGCTGAGTTAATGATATTAAATGAACATTCAAAAAAAAACGATTTAGAATTATTATTGAATGATTTAAAAAATGGGTATGATGTTGGTTTAATGAGTGATGCTGGCTGTCCGGGTATAGCCGACCCAGGAGCTGATTTGATTAAGTTAGCCCATGAGCATCTGATTGAAGTTGTTCCTTTGGTTGGTCCAAGTTCTATCGTGTTAAGCATCATGGCGAGTGGTTTTAATGGTCAAAATTTCGCATTTGTAGGGTATTTGCCTATAGATAAACTATTAAAATCTAAGCGATTGAAAGAACTCGAAGAGCTCGCATATAAAAAAGAGCAAGCCCAGTTTTTTATAGAAACGCCATATCGAAATGATCGTCTTTTTGAGGATATTATAACATGCTTAAAACCTAAAACTCAAGTATTTGTTGGTAAAAATATTTTTTCTTCAAAACAACTATTGTTTTCTAAATCGGTTGAAGAATGGAGGAGAGTTAATAACCTAGATTTACATAAAGTACCAGTAGTATTTGGGATTTTTAAACCTTAATTCATTATTAACATCACGTGTTTAAAACACAGTTAAAACCTATTAATTAATTTAGTTTAAACAACTTCCTTTGTAATATGAAATTGATGTCATACATAAGAGCTAAACATAATTTAATTTTTAAGTTATTTATTGTTGTTTTTTGTTCTTTTCTATTTGCATTAATGCTCCCATATAAAGAAATAAAGGGTCATCGGGTAGATGTTTTTACAGCTGTATGGGTTTATGAAGATTTAATTGCAGAACAAGACTTACTTATTCAAAAATCAGTTGATGAATTAAAACAAGAAAGAAAACAATTGCAAAAAGAATCAGCTCTATTTTTTGAAATAAATACTTCTGAAAAAGATCAAAAATTAGCAGCATTTGAATTATTAAAAAAATCTAATTTAAGCCAATATCAAAGATTAAAACCTTTAATTGATAGTATTTATAAACGAGGTGTTATTGAAAGTATTGATGATTCTATTTTTAATCAATCAATATTTATTAATCGATCTAAATATTCAGAACCAGCTAATTATAATGATTTTTTTACCATTAAAAGTGCCGCAGATTTTTTAAATGAAAACCTACTTTCAAATAAATTAAACCAGGATTATCTTAGTTTTATATCCATTACACATTATTTAAACCCCAGGCAAGCTGAGTTGTATTTAAAATCGAAAATGGAACAAATTTCTATTTATAAAGATGTTTTAAAAAAAGGACAAGTAATCGTAAAAAAAGGAGATATTCTAACCAATAGTAAACGATTTTTAATTAATGAATATTTTTCAGTTGTAAATCATAATAATGAGGTTTCTATTTTTAAATTTATTTTTAAATGGAGTTTAACGTTTATAATTTCTATAGTTCTTTTGTTTTTTCTTGCTTTTTTTAGAAAATCAATATTTGGTCAAAACAAACAAGTAGCTTTTTTATATTTATTAATGCTTTGTTCATTTTTTGTAACATACATTTTTAATAAATATGGATTAATGATTTTTGCTATACCTTTTGCCTTAGTGCCTATTATTGTTCGTGTTTTTTTCGACTCACGAACAGCATTATTTACTCATTTAATGGTTGTTTTACTTTGTAGTTTTTTTGTGGCTGACAAACTTGAATTTTTTTTATTACAATTAATAACAGGAATAGGAACATTGTTTTCTATAGCGGATATGCGAAAAAGACAACAATTATTAAATGCATCTGCCTTAGTTTTTGTATTTTATGTTTTAATTTTTGTATCCTACCAATTAGGTTTTGGAACTCAGCAAACAGTGACTAAAATTTCTTCATATGTTCCATTTGCGATTAGTTCTATGCTTGTTTTATTAGCGTATCCACTAATTTATTTTACCGAAAAGTTATTTGGATTTATTTCAGATTTTAAATTATTAGAATTATGTGATCTTAATCAACCATTATTAAGAATGTTATCTAAAGATGTTCCTGGCACGTTTCAACACAGTTTACAAGTTGCTAATTTAGCTGAAGAGGCCATCTATTATATCGGAGGGAATTCACTTTTAGTTAGATCGGGTGCAATGTATCATGATATTGGTAAACTACAAAATCCAAACTTTTATTCAGAAAATCAAGCCAATGGATTTAGCCCTCATCAAGAAATAGATCCTCTTGAAAGCGCTCAAATTATAATTAATCACGTGATTTTTGGAATTGAGCTAGCTAAAAAACATCATTTACCAGAACAAATAATCGACTTTATTAGAACTCACCATGGCACCACTTCTGTTGAATATTTTTTAGATATTTCTAAAAAACAAGGTCGAGATTCAATAACTGAATTAAATAAATTTAAATACCCAGGGCCAATACCATTTAGTAAAGAAACGGCTGTTTTAATGATTGCAGATGCTGTAGAGGCAGCTTCTAGAAGTCTTAAATCTTATGATGCTAAAACTATTAGCAATTTAGTTGATACAATTATAGAATATAAAATCAGCAAGAATCAGTTTATTAATTCAGATATTACTTTTAAAGATATTACCACAATAAAAAAAATATTTAAAAAACGATTAATGAATATCTTTCATGTTCGAACTGAATATCCATCATAGTATTTTTTTAAGGAGTTTAAAATGACACTTTAATTTAATATATTTGTTAACTATTATGCGTCAATTATTTATACTTATAATTTCTTTGTCATTATTATCTTCCTGCAAAGTATTTAAATCTAATTTAATGCTAAAAACTCCAGATAATTTTGTTTATGATAAATTGTCTGATTCGGTTAGCAATAGTGATTATAGAGTTTCACCAAATGATCTAATACAATTTAAAATACTTTCTAATAACGGCTTTAAATTGATAGATTTAACAACCAATACCTCTGTTAATAATATTATTGGAAGTATCGATTTAACAGTAGAATCAAATGGAGAGATTAAAATGCCTAGCATTGGTCGAGTAAATGTTTCTGGTTTAACTATTAGAGAGTTAGAATCTTTTCTTGAAGAAAAGTATTCAAAGTTATATCAAGATCCATATGTAACTGCAAAAGTAACTAATAAACGAGTTATTATTTTTCCCGGAAATGGAGGTCAGGCAAAGGTTAATACATTATCTAATAATAACACAAGCATTATGGAAGCAATTGCAACCGCTGGAGGTATTTTAGAAGATGGAAAAGCATATAAAATAAAGTTAATTAGAAATAATCCAGACCGTAATAAAAAGCCATTTGTATATTTAATGGATTTGTCAACGATTAACGGATTAACTTTAGCAAATAGTAAGGTGCAGGCAAACGACATTATATATGTGGAGCCTAGATTTAGAATAATAAATGTTATTAGTAAAGAAATTACACCGCTCGTTACATTAATTACTACTGGTCTTATTTTCTTTCAATTATTTAGAAAGTAATATCTTTATTTTTATAAATGATGGAAATAATTGAAACAAATTTAAAAGGCTTACTGGTTATAAAGCCTAAAGTTTTTGAAGATGAACGGGGATATTTTTTTGAAAGTTATAATTATCAGTTATTTAAACAGGCTGGTTTAGATTTTAATTTTGTTCAAGATAATCAATCTTTGTCTCAAACAGGCGTTTTAAGAGGCCTTCATTTTCAAAACAATCCAAATGCGCAAGGTAAGTTAGTAAGAGTAATATCAGGATCTGTTTTTGATGTTGCTGTGGATATTCGAAAAAAATCACCTACTTATGGCCAGTGGTTTGGTTTAGAATTAACCGAACAAAACAAATGGATGATGTATATTCCTGAAGGTTTTGCTCATGGCTTCGCTACTCTTCAAGATTTTACTGTTTTTTCATATAAATGCACTAACTTTTACAATAAAGCATCAGAAGATTGTATTTTTTGGAACGACTCTGATTTGGCAATTAATTGGCCCATCGAAAACCCAATTTTATCTGATAAGGATTTATTAGGTAAGCACATGAAGGATTTTAATAGTTTGTTTTAATAAACTAAAGTACTCTTTTTATTACTCTAAGTGTATGGCTATATTTTTTAATGTCACAATTAAAAATCCCATAATGATCAAATTTATCAATTCTTACACTGCCACTTGCATGAATAATTTGCTCATTGTTTAGTAAGATCCCTACATGAATTATTTTTCCTTCTTCGTTATCAAAAAAAGCTAAATCTCCTGCTTCAGCTTCTTCCACAAAATTGAGAGATTCTCCTAGTTCAACTTGTTGATAAGCATCTCGAGGTAAATTAATACCATTTAATTTATAAGTAATTTGAGTAAAGCCACTACAATCAATACCAAACGGACTTTTACCACCCCATAAATAGGGGGCATTAATAAAAAGATAAGCTGTAGAAATAATTTCTTGCGATGATTTTCTATTTTTAGAAAAAATAAATTGCCCTTCAAATTGAAAAATATAATCGTCTATAGCTAATATTTTTTCATTTAAAAAAGGGAGGGTAGCACCTATACAAATAGGAAAAGAAGTATTTGTTTTTAAATTTGTGATTACTTGAATTAATTCAGTCGCAAATCCGTTTTTATTTTGTTGAATTATACGAAATGATTTTTCGCTGAGAGGATAGTGTTGTTTAGCATTTATCCAACATTCATAACTATCAAATTCAATTTTAATTTTATGCCAGTTTTCATTGCTCTCAATAATAGTATAATGTTCGCCAAATAATAATTGACTTACCATTTCGCTGCTGCTATTAGGGTCTTTTCGACAAGGAACTATGCTTAATAAACAAATGCCGTATTGCATGCTTGGTAAATGTAATAAAATTATTTAAAAGTAAATGGCCTACTATTATTTGTGATAAATTTATAAAATGTTTAATTTAGAATCTTAAATATGAGTGAAGATACAAAAGCTGCTGTAAATTTAATTTTAACAAATTATTTAAAGCAGAAAAACCACCGAAAAACCGCTGAACGATTTGCTATTTTAAACGAAATTTATTCATCGGATGGGCATTTTGATATTGAGCAGTTGTATGTAATTATGAAAAATAAAAAATACAGAGTGAGTAGAGCTACTTTGTATAATAATATCGAAATATTTATTGATGCGGGCTTAGTAATTAAACATCAGTTTGGAAAAAATATTGCACAATTTGAGAAGTCTTATAAATACAAACAACACGATCATTTAATTTGTAGTGATTGTGAAAAAGTGTTTGAGTTTTGCGACCCTCGTATAATCCAAATTCAACGAAGCACCGAAAGCATCTTAAATTTTGATGTACTCAGTCATTCGCTAAATTTTTTCGCTAAATGTAGAACCTTAACTGATAAAGGAATTTGTCAATATAAAAAAAATAAAATATGAATTTTGAATTCAAAATTATAAAGGAAAAAGATTATATTATAATTACCCTTCACGGTAATTTAATGGATAAAAGTCAGGCAGAGGCTTTAATTGAAAGTGCTGACGAATTAGTTAAAAATAATTGCTGTAAATGGGCTATTGATCTTAAAGAATTGGTTTATATGAATAGTAGCGGTTTAAATACTCTAATTCAATTATTAACTAAAGCTAGAGTTGGCGGGGGAGAAACTGTTTTGTATAATATGAATAAAAAAATAAATGAATTAATTTTAATTACAAAATTAAATACTCTGTTTAAGGTTTCTGAAAATAAACAAGATGCTCTTAATTTGTTGGGCGTTTAATTTTTTAAATAGAATGACCCATTTTATCAATCTTAGTTTGAATATATTTTTTATTAAATTGATTAGGGACGGTGGTAATAGAAACGTTTTCGATAATTTCTAAACCGTAACCAATTAATCCAGCTCTCTTTTTTGGATTATTTGTCATTAATTTTATTTTTCTAACACCTAAATCTCTTAAAATTTGTGCGCCAACACCGTAATCTCTTTCATCGGCTTTAAATCCTAATTCTATATTGGCCTCAACTGTATCGTATCCATTTTCTTGTAATTTATAAGCTTTCAATTTATTTAAAAGCCCTATCCCTCGACCTTCTTGATTTAAATAAACAATCACCCCCTTACCTTCTTTTTCAATCATTTCCATAGATTTATGAAGTTGGTCACCGCAATCACAACGGCAACTCCCAAAAACATCGCCAGTTACACAAGATGAATGCATTCTCACCAATACTGACTCCTCTTTATCCCAATTTCCTTTAACTAATGCTAAATGCTCTTGTCCATTAGTTTCAACTTTATAATCTATTAAATTAAAAGTCCCCCATTCGGTAGGCATATTAACTTCTACCTGACGAGTAACAATACTTTCTTTTGAAAGACGATAAGAAATTAAATCTTCAATGCTTATAATTTTTAAATTAAATTTAGCTGCAATTTTCATTAATTCAGGCAATCTGGCCATTGTTCCGTCTTCGTTTAAAATTTCAACTAAAACTCCGCATGGTTCAAATCCTGCTAATATCGAAATATCAACTGTTGCTTCGGTATGCCCGGTGCGACGAAGAACGCCACCTGGTTTAGATTTTAAAGGAAATATATGACCTGGTCTACCAAAATCACTTGCTATAATATTTTTGTCAATTAAGGCTTTAACAGTTTTGGATCTGTCAGATGCAGAAATTCCAGTTGTACAGCCAAACCCAAGTAAATCTATTGATACGGTAAATGGCGTTTCGTGAAGTGATGTGTTTGAAGGCACCATCATATCTAGTTTTAATTCTTGAGCCTTTTCTTCTGTAAGTGGGGCGCAAATTAATCCTCGCCCATGTGTAGCCATAAAATTAATGACTTCTGGCGTTGCATTTCTTGCTGCAGTGATAAAATCTCCTTCATTTTCACGATCTTCATTGTCTACAACTATAATAACTTTACCAGCTCGAATATCATCCAAGGCATCTTCAATGGTATCTAATTTAAATTCATTCATAATGATGCCACAAATTTACTTATTTTAAGCCTTTTATTTTGAAAGAATTGATAAATAAACTTAAATCTGCGTTGTTAAAACAATTGCCAGGGATTCAAATTCAATATGAAATGGCCCCTTTGTATAGACAAAGACCGGATATTCAATCTATAGAGCCTCAAAATTTTAAAAAAAGTGCCGTTATGATTTTACTTTGTAAAGATGAAAATAATGATTGGTTTATTCCCCTTACTCAACGATATAAATATGAGGGGCATCACAGTGCGCAAATTTCGTTACCTGGAGGGAAGTATGAAGTTTTAGATGGATGTTTGCAAAACACAGCCTTGCGTGAATGTAATGAAGAAATAGGAAACATTGAAAACATTTTAGTTTTAGGAAAATTAACAACTATTTATATTCCTATTAGTGGATATATGGTAGAACCTTATTTAGGTATTTGTAAGGAAATAAATCCAAATTTTAATATTGATGTTACAGAAGTTAAATCATTAATAAAACTAAGTTTAACAAATCTTTTAGATGATAATCTTGTTATGATTGGAATTATAAATAATGGTTCAGGTAATAAAATAGAGGCTCCCTATTTTAAGTTTAAAAACCATAAAATATGGGGTGCAACAGCCATGATCTTAAACGAATTAAAGGTTGTTTTAAAAACCGAAGAACTATTATAAAAATGTTCTAATTTTGACAATAATAAATTGAATAACAAAAAATAATATTAATGCGATTAAAATTTTATAACTTTTTTTAAAATGTATTTGAGAAATATTTTTTTCTTTTTTGTAACTCCAAATCATAGCAATTACAAAGGTTACTAAAAAAATAGAAACGAAAATTATTCTGCCAGTAGTAAACATTTTACAAATATAATGGATAAATTATAAATTAATTGTATTAATTGTGTGAGTATTTATGTTTAATTAAATTTTAAATTTGAACATGTTTAAGAATTGTTTTTTTTGTTTTTTACTTTTATTAACATCAGCCAAAATAAAGGCGTCTAAAATCGAAAAAGGATTTGAGGCACTTCGTGTTTTTAATTATTTTGAAGCAAAGCAATTTTTTTATAAAAGTAATCAATCAACTTTAAACCCATATTCTTCTTATGGGTTATCACTTGTGTTTTATAAAAACAACAATCCTTTTTTTAATTTAGACAGCGCTGCTAAATATGCATACATAAGTTATCAGGCCTATAAAAATGTCCCTATAAAAAAAACGTATTCAAATTTTGAAATTAGCGACAGCACTATTATTAATTTAATCGATTCAATAACTTTTAAACAATATCAAATAACAGAGCGCTTAAATACAATAATTGATTATAATATTTTTTTAAACACATATTATTTAGCTAATAAAAAAATATTAAAAAGAGTTTTGTTTTTGAGAGATGAATTAGAGTTTAATAGAATCTTAAAAATAAATAAAAGTGATACAACCTCTGATTTCCTGCTATTACATCCCCAAAGTAGTTTTTATACTGATGCTTATTTATTAAGAGACAGACAAATATTTGATGAATCAATTCATGACAAAACGGATAAAGAATACATTGAGTTTTTGAAAAAGTATCCAAAAAACATCATGATTAACAAAGCCTATCAAAAAATATTTGAGATTTATAAAAACGAAAATGATCGAATAGGTTTAAATTTTTTTATATTAAATTATCCTAATGCTCCTCAATTTATTGATGCATGGAAATTATTATTTTTTTTATCGGTTAAATCGTTTAATGATTCTGAATTAAATTCGTTTTTAATTAATCACCCCGATTTTCCTTTTAAAAGTTCAATTTTAAAAGAAATAGAATTAAACAGTAAAATTTTATTTCCAATATTACAAGGTGATTATTATGGTTTTGTAAATGAAAATGGAGCGACTGTCATTCCCTCTAAATTTGAAACTGTTTCAGAATTTAAAGATGGCTTATCTGTTGTTTCTAAAAACGATTCTGTTTATTTTATTAATAAAGATAATATAAACGTATTTGAAAAATATTTTGAGGATGCCTTCGTATTTATTCAAGGTGTTGCTCCAGTAAAACAAAATTCAAAATGGTATTTTATAAATAGACACGGACAAAAGCTTTCAGAATATTATGATGAAATTAATGAATTGTGTAATGATGTTTATGTTTTTAAAATTGGAGAAAAATATGGTGTTCTAGATTATTTTGGACAGCAAATGATAGAACCAAAGTTTGAAAAATTAGGTGATTTTAAAAATGATATGGCTTATTTTATTGAAAAAGGCAATTATGGATTTATTTCTAAGGAAGGGTTTTTATATAAAGCTTCTTTTCAATGGATTTCAGACTTTAATAAGGAAAAAAAGGCTGTTTTTAAGCTTAACAATAAATACGGACTTATTAATTCAATTGGAAAAATAATATTAGAGCCATTGTACGACCAAATTATTCAAACAGATTACTCAGTATATATAATTTTAAAAGAGAATAATTATGGTTTTTTTAGTTCTGATTCATGTTTTTTATCTACACTCGATTTTAATTTTTTAAAGGATAAACCGATTGATTTTTATACAAATGGTAAATTATTTAAATTTTTAAAAAAAAGTGAGCAAGCTTTGGTAAATGAAAACGGTTTTTTTCTTATAAATTTTGGATTATACGACGAGGTTTATTTTCCATCAAATGAATTGATTCGAGTAAAGAAAAAAAATCTTTATGGATACTTAGATGCCAAACTTAAAATTAGTATCCAGTTTAAATTTGATCAAGCTGATGATTTTATTGATAGTATCGCTTTGGTAAATTTAAAAGACGATTATTTAATGATAAATATTATCGGAAAAACTATTTTTTCTTCCTCAAGTCTTATTAAAAAAATATCAAAACATTATTATGTTAATACAACTAGTGAAGGCTTATTTCAAATTATTAGTAATGATGGCCAAGTCCTATTTAAGGATATAAAAGAAATTCATAAAATTAATAATCAATTATTTTTTTTAACAAGTAAAGCAAACGAAATCAAATCACTTAAAGATTGGTAATTCATCGTTGAATAATCATTCATTTTTACAAACATTTTATTAAATTTGTCTTTAAATTTTATAGTCTATGTCAAAAGTTCATAATTTTAGCGCTGGTCCTGGAATATTACCAGCTGATGTTTTACAACAAGCTTCTAATGCATGTGTTAATTTTGAGAACTTAAATTTATCTTTATTAGAAATTTCGCATCGCAGTAAAAATTACGAAAATGTAATGGACGAAGCTCGTTCTATAATTAAAGAACTTTTTGAAGTAGGCGATAATTATGAAGTTATTTATTTAGGAGGTGGTGCCAGTTTGCAGTTTGCTATGGTGCCATATAATTTATTAAGCGAAAACGGAACTGCAGCATATTTAAATACGGGTGTGTGGTCTACCAAAGCAATTAAAGAAGCTAAAATTATTGGAAATACTAAAGTTATTGATAGCTCAGAAGATAAAAATTTTAATTACATTCCTAAGGATTATTCAATTCCCTCCGATGCTGATTATTTTCATATCACGAGTAATAATACAATTTTTGGAACACAAATAAAAAATTTCCCTAAATCTTCAATTCCTCTAGTTTGCGATATGAGCTCTGATATTTTTAGTCGAAAAGTTAATGCAAACGATTTTACTTTGATCTATGCTGGCGCTCAAAAAAATATGGGTCCTGCTGGCAGTACTATGGTTATGGTAAAAAAAGATGCGCTTGGTAAAACCGGACGAAAAATGTTATCGATGTTAGATTACCAGGTTCATATCAAAGGGGGCAGTATGTATAATACGCCTCCAGTTTTTCCAATTTATGTAACTCTATTAACTTTAAAATGGTTAAAACAAAACGGAGGTATTGCCTGGATTGAAAAAATTAACCAGCAAAAAGCAGATTGTTTGTATAACGAAATTGATAGAAACTCTTTATTTGTTGGTACTACAGCTATTGAAGATCGAAGTCATATGAATGCCTGTTTCTTAACTACAAAGCCTGAATTAGAAGTTGAATTTGATAAAATGTGGAATGATGCAAATATTAGCGGTATTCGCGGACACAGAGATGTGGGTGGTTACAGAGCTTCTATGTACAATGCTTTGCCATTAGAAAGTGTGCAAGTTTTAGTAGATGTAATGAAAGAATTCGAAAATAAGTTTGCTTAATTTTAAATTGTAATGCTTTTAATTGAGTTACTTAAAAAGTCAAAAAGACCCCTAGATTTAAGACAAGGAAATAAACATAATTAATAGAATTACAGATAGAATTAGAAATAATCTCCCAATTATTACCCCAAATCTATAACTGAACTTGTTAGATTTATTATAATTTATAGAGTCTTTTTCTGTTTTATTCATTCCTTTATCTGTATAATTTCCGCCAAAAAGCCAAGCAGTTACTCTAATAAGACTTCCAACTAAACCAAATTTGAAACCAACATTAAATAAATTAACTGAAGGGCGGTTAATAGGATTTGTTTTTTTATCTATCTTATAAATTTCAGTATTTTCTTTTATGTTGACATTATTTTTTTTAATATATCTAATATCGTTTTCGGTTTCTTTATATTCATCAGCTTTTTCTTTTTTAAACATTTTGCTTTTTCCATTTGTTTTTTTTATAAACCCAAATATTATTTTCGAATTTTATTAAAATTAATATTGAGTTTAAATTGAATATTTATTCGACTGAATATTCAAATAATTTTATTTTGTTCGAAAATTTTAAAATAAAATAATTAAAATAACTAAAATCAATTAATTTTACTATTTAAATAAAACTTAATATTATATGAAAAAGTTTTTAGGATATTTTTTACAAGGCCTTATATTATTTATACCTCTTATTATAACGTTTGTAATACTATTAAAATTATTTAATTTTTTTGCTGGCTTATTTTCTTTCTTTGGATTTAGCAATAATTTTTTTTTAAATACTTTACTAGGGTTCTCGGGCACTCTATTATTTATAGTGTTTTTAGGCATTTTAGCTTCGTCTTTTATTTTTATACGGGTATTTAATTATTTAGAAAATAAGTTAGAACACGTTCCATTTGTAAGGCATATATATTCTCCTATTAAAGATTTTACCAATGCATTTGTTGGGAATAAAAAAAGATTTGATAAACCTGTTTTAGTATTAACAAATCCTTTATCTAATATCCAAGAAATGGGATTTATAACTCAAGAAGATTTAACTGATATTGGAGAAAATGAAAAGGTTGCAGTTTATATGCCACTTTCTTATTCGCTCTCTGGCAAACTAATTATTGTGCCTAAAGAACATATAAAGCCTATTAAAATGAATCCTACTGATGCTATGAAATTTATTGTTAGTGGAGGACTTACTGATATTGATAAATAATTTTTATTTAATTTATTATAGTTTATATTTATATCATGGCCGATATTCTTCAAATAAATAAAGTTTCAAAAAATTACAGCCGTCATAACGCTTTAAATGAAGTTTCAATTCATGTAGCTGAAAAATCAATATTTGGTTTGCTTGGACCTAATGGCGCTGGAAAAACCTCTCTAATTCGTATTATTAATCAAATAACTGGACCCGATTCCGGCGAGGTTTTGTATAAAGGAGAAAAATTAGGACCCCAACATATTGAGCGAATAGGTTATTTACCTGAAGAACGTGGGTTGTACAAAAAGATGTCGGTAGTCGATCAGGTTTTATACCTTGCTCAATTAAAAGGTTTAACTAAAGCTGAAGCAAAAAAAAGAATGCTTTATTGGTTCGAAAAATTCGAAATGCAAGATTGGTGGAAGAAGAAAATTGAAGAATTAAGTAAAGGTATGCAGCAAAAAGTCCAATTTATTGTTACCATCATTCATAATCCTGAGCTAATCATTTTAGACGAGCCATTTAGTGGTTTCGATCCTATTAATACACAACTAATTAAAGACGAAATTTTAGAATTAAAAAAAAATGGTGCTACTGTTATTTTTTCAACCCATAACATGAGTAGTGTAGAAGAATTGTGCGACTCTATTGCCTTAATTAATAAATCACAAAAAATTTTAGATGGTACTGTTAAAAATATTCGTAATACCTATCGATCTAATACTTTTAAAGTGTCTTTTAAAGGTAGTATTATTGGTTTTACTAATGCTTTGTGGACAGGCGCTGAGATATTAATTAAGCAAACCGAAGACGATATTCACACTTTAACTATTAAGTTATTAAATAATTATACTTCTAATCAATTATTAGAAGCTGTTCTGCCAAATAATCAAATAATATCGTTAAACGAAATAATTCCTAGTATGAATGATATTTTTATTATGAAAGTTAACCAAGGAAATGAGACTAAATAATATGTTATTATATTTTAAATGAAAAAAATTAGATTAATTATTGGTAGAGAAATAAAATCAAAGCTAAGAAACAAAACATTTTTAATAATGACCGTTTTGGCCCCCTTATTAATTACTGGTTTTTTGGCTTTTATTATTCAATTGTCTCAATCAGATAATACCAATCAACAGGTAATGGTAATTGATGATTCAAAATTATTTAAAGATAAATTAACCGGCAATGATTATATCTCTTTATCATACTCTAATTTAAAACTAGAGGATGCAGTCGAACAATTTACAAATAAAGGATATTCTTGTTTGTTATGGATTTCTCCAAATATCATTCAAGGGGGCGCTGGTGCAACTAAATTATATTTTCGTAAATCGCCCGGCTTTGCTTTTCAAACATTTATTAAAGATCAAATGGAGAAAATTATTTATGAAAATAAATTAATATCCAATAATATCGATCCGAATATAATTTCAAATTCTAAACAAGTTGTAAAATTGATCCTTGAAAAAGTAGATGACAAAGGCAAGCCTGAGGAGCAAAGTAGTTTTGGAACTTTTGGGTTTTTAACTGGAGCCCTAATGTTTATGTTCATTTTAATGTATGGAATGATGGTATTTAGAAGCGTGATGGAAGAAAAAACAAATCGAATTGTTGAGGTTATTATTTCTTCGGTAAAGCCTTTTCAATTGATGTTGGGTAAAATTTTAGGGGTTGCCATTCTTGGTTTAATTCAGTTTTTGATAATGGGAATAATCACTTTTATTTTAACAACAGTACTTTCAACAATTTTTTTAAAAGATATTTCAGGTCAGTTAAAAGTATTTAAACAACAGCAAGAATTAGTAAAAAATCAGGGAAGTAACGCTAATTTTAGTCAGCTCGAAAAATTTGATGATAAATTAGAAGTTTTTGATTTATTAGAAAAAATAGAAAAAATTAATTTTTTTGAAGTATTTATTTGTTTTATTCTTTATTTTTTAGGCGGATATTTATTTTACAGTTCAATTATGGCTGCTATTGGCAGTGCGGTTGATTCTGAATCTGATTCTCAACAATTTATTACACCTGTAACTTTACCATTAATGATTGGGTATTTAATTTCAATGAAAACCATTTTAGAGCCAGATTCTTCTTTGGTTTTTTGGGCCTCCATAATTCCTTTTACATCTCCTATCGTTATGATGTCGAGAATAACAAATGGTGTGCCTTTATTGGAATTAATTTTTTCTTTAACTTCTCTTTTTGCTTCTTTTTTTATTACAACATGGTTAGCCGCTAAAATTTACAGAACAGGAATTTTAATGTATGGAAAAAAAACGAGCTGGAAAGAAATTGGAAAATGGCTTTTTTATAAATAATTATTGTACTTCAAAAAAAGGTTAAACCTTTAAAGAATAAAGCTCAAAACACAATAATTAACTGATTTTAAAAGCGTTAAATGAAAAACTGAGCTAATTCTTATAAATTATTATAATTTCAATTGAATTCTAGTTAGTAGTTTTTTTAAGACTTGGTTAACAAAAAAATTAAATAATTGTTATTTTTTTGTTTTTTAAAAAAAAATAATTAAATTTAGAAAATTCTTTATAAAATTTAATTTATTAATTATGAAAAAAAACTACTATTTAAAAAGAAACATTAATGTTATTAAAATTAATGCAACTAAGCTTTGCTTATTTTTAGCAATCGTTTTATCTTCGATTTTAACCCAGGCTCAGCAAGTGACCTATTCATTTTCTTCTGCTGGAGCTTTAGGCCGTTTAGGACCAACTCAAGGTCAAATTAATACAGCTTATGCTACAACTAATTTAAATGGATTAGTTAATATTGTTACTCAGGGTATTCAAGAGTTTACAGTACCGGTTTCAGGTCCTTATCAAATTATTGCTGCTGGAGCATCTGGCGGAGGTATTACTTCATCTTTTGGATGTAGAGGAAGAGTACTTCAAGGCGAAACCTTTTTAACAGCAGGTCAAGTATTAAGAATTGTAGTTGGACAACGAGGTGAAATGGTCAATGTTTCTGCTGGAGGCGGAGGAGGTTCTTATGTGGTTAGTGGAGTTACTCCAATTTTAATTGCTGGTGGTGGTGCTGGATATCATGTTACACTTACAGGAGCTGTTGCTACTTCTGATGGAAATTATGGTAACAATGGTCAAGCTGCTTCTGATGGAACTGGTCCAGGTGGAGTTGGTGGCGCAGGAGGCAGTGGATCTAACTCTGGTTGGGGTGGCGGTGGAGCTGGCTTTAATTCAAATGGCACAAATGCATCTGCTTGTGCAGGCACCGGTGGATTTTCATTCTCAAATGGTGCAATGGGAGGCTCTACTTGTAATAATACAAATGGAGGTTTTGGCGGTGGCGGTGCAACTCATGGTAACTCTGGCGGCGGCGGCGGCGGCGGTGGATATTCTGGAGGTGGAGGTTCTACTCAAAACTTATATGGTACAGGTGCAGGTGGTGGTGGAGGAAGCTTTCAAGCTCCCGGCATGACAAACCTGGCTGATTTAGGAACAAATCTTGGAGCTGGTTATGTATATATAACATTAATGTGTAACATCTCTGTTTCTTCTTCTGCTAATCCTATTTGTTTTGGAAGCGCTGTAACGTTAAGCACAAATGCTGTTAGTGGAATCACTTGGACTGGTGGTGGAACAGGTAATACTATTGTTGTTAGCCCTTCGGTTACTACTACATATTCTGTTGCTGGAACAAGTTCTGCAAATTGCCAAGCTTATTCTGCTATTACAATTAGTGTTAATGTACCTAATGTAACAGCAGCATCAAATATTAATTATTCTGTTTGTCCGTCAACACCTGTAATTTTAAACGGAGGTGGTGCAAATACATATACTTGGTCAAGTGGTGTAATTAATGGTGTGGCATTTCCATCCCCTGCTTCTACATCTGTTTATACTGTAACCGGTACAAATACCGTAACAGGTTGTACTAATGTAGCTACTGCAATTGTTTATGTTTATCCGACAAGCATTTCTTTATCTCCTGCTTCTTCTATTTGTAGTGGATCTTCTGCTACTTTATCTGCAAGTGGCGCTATGAATTATACTTGGACAGGAAATAATACTACTTTACCTTTTCAAAGTCCGGTAGTTTCTCCAACATCTTCAGCTGTTTATACTGTAAATGCAATTACCTCAAATTATTGTCCTGTTTCAGGTACTGTTGCTGTAACTGTTAATCCTAGTCCTGTTATTACTGCAGTTTCTAATAAAGCTTCTTTTTGCAAAGGAGAATCCACTTCAATTAGCGTAAGCGGTGCTTCAACATATTTATGGAGTAATGGTGCAACAACACCTTCAATTACAGTTTCTCCTAC
>Ga0214919_10003603_pt1 | contig 23250 bp, 18 predicted proteins | sample LL1503_MetaG_FD_177994 | JGI IMG/M metagenome (GOLD analysis project Ga0214919, IMG submission 177994) | Freshwater microbial communities from Lake Lanier, Atlanta, Georgia, United States - LL-1503 | ecosystem: Environmental > Aquatic > Freshwater > Lake | place: USA: Georgia | collected... | reverse complement strand
TGTCTAAAAAGCAAGCACACCTAAAAGATCTTCCAGTAAAGACCCGCGATAACCTGCGTAACGTAGCGATCATCGCTCACGTTGACCACGGAAAGACAACACTGGTTGATGCCATGTTGTGGCAATCCGGTGCATTTGCTGCACACAAGGTTCAGGGCGAAGGTCAAGACCGCATGATGGATTCAATGGATCTAGAACGCGAAAAGGGAATTACGATCCTTGCCAAGAACACCGCTGTTAAGCGCGGCGACACCATCGTTAACATCATTGATACTCCGGGCCACGCCGACTTCGGTGGCGAGGTAGAGCGCGGACTAGAAATGGTTGATGGCGTTATTTTGTTGGTAGATGCTTCAGAAGGTCCACTGCCTCAGACACGTTTCGTTTTGCGTAAAGCACTTGAAAAGAACCTGCCTGTTATTTTGTTGATCAACAAGGTTGATCGTCCCGATTCACGTATCGCTGAAGTTGTTGATGAAGCGTACGAACTCTTCCTTGATCTTGGAGCAAATGAAGAGCAGATTGAATTCCCAGTTGTATATGCATCAGCTAAAGCTGGTCGTGCATCACTCAAGCGTCCTACAGATGGTGGAATGCCAGAAGAAGAAAACCTCGATGTTTTGTTTGACACTATCTTCTCTGCAATTCCTGCACCTGTGTATCACGAGGGTGCACCATTGCAAGCACACGTTACAAACCTTGACTCATCTCCATTCTTGGGTCGTCTTGCACTATGTCGCGTACGCGAAGGTGTTATTAAAAAAGGTCAGAACGTTAGCTGGATTAAAACTGATGGAACTATCGAACGTGTAAAGATTTCAGAGCTACTAATTACTGAAGCGCTAGAGCGCGTTCCAGCGTTAGAAGCACACCCTGGAGACATCATTGCGGTAGCTGGTATCGAGACAATCACATTGGGTGAAACCCTTGCTGATCTGGAAAACCCTCACGCACTGCCACTTATCATCGTTGATGAGCCATCGATTTCGATGACAATCGGTATCAATACATCTCCACTAGCGGGCAAGAGCGGAAAACTGCTTACTGCACGCCAAGTTAAGGGCCGTCTTGATGCAGAGCTCGTTGGTAACGTTTCATTGCGCGTTCTCAATACTGATCGCCCAGATACATGGGAAGTTCAGGGACGTGGAGAGCTACAGCTTGCTGTTCTCGTTGAAATCATGAAGCGCGAAGGTTTCGAACTAACTGTTGGTAAGCCACAGGTAGTTATCAAGAAGATTGATGGCAAGGTTCACGAGCCTATGGAGCGTTTAACAATTGATGCACCTGAAGAGTACTTAGGTGTTCTTACTCAGTTGATGGCGCTTCGTAAGGGTCGCATGGAGCAGATGGTTAATCACGGAACTGGTTGGATCCGTCTTGATTACAAGGTTCCATCACGTGGACTTATTGGTTTCCGTACAGAGTTCTTAACTGAAACTCGCGGAACTGGTTTGCTACACCACGTCTTTGATGGTTACGAGCCTTGGTACGGCGATATTCGTACACGTGCAACTGGATCACTTGTTTCAGATCGCATGGGAACAGTAACTTCATACGCACTGTATGGAACACAGGATCGCGGAACTATTTTCGTAGAGCCAGGCGACGAAGTTTACGAAGGTATGGTTATCGGCGAAAACTCTCGTTCAGATGACATGGACGTGAACTGTGTTCGCGAAAAGAAGCTAACCAACATGCGTGCTTCAGGTACAGATGAATCAGAGCGTTTGATTCCGCCTAAGAAGCTCAACATGGAAGGTGCACTTGAGTTCTGTCGCGAAGATGAGTGCGTAGAGGTAACACCTGCGGTTGTTCGTATCCGCAAGGTTGTTCTTGATCAGAATGAGCGCGCACGTGCGGCTTCTCGTCAGAAGAAAGCGAACCTTAACGCTTAAGTAGTTCTACAAAAAACCCCGGACTGTTGATCAGTTCGGGGTTTTTTATGCTCGCATCCCTGATTCGTCAGTCCATTACGGTTGAATTACGACTGTGAGTAAGCAGCCCTTCAGCCTTGTACGACAGGTACTTCAGGCTGCCCCGCTTGCCCTGGATGCGGAACAGCAGGCGGTTGTTGCACACCGTGGTTCACCGATTGTTGTTCAAGGTGGACCTGGAACTGGAAAGACAACTGTTTTAGTTGAGGCTGCCTTAGCGCGAATCGCAGATGGACAAAATCCGGATTCAATCTTGCTGCTGACTTATGGTCGCGAACGTGCATCAGAGTTACGTGATGCGATTGCTCTTCGCACCACCAAAACGATGTTTGAACCTTTAGCGCGAACATTCCATTCGCTTGCGTTTTCAATCCTGAAGATGAAGGCAAAGGGCGATCCTGATCCAATTTTGCTCAGCGGCCCAGAACAAGAAAGTTACATTCGTGAATTGCTGAAAGGCGATATCGAAGATGGTTTTAAAGAGTGGCCAGAAGATTTACATAAGGCCTTAACAACAAACGGATTTGCCCGTGAACTTCGCGACTTGATTTTGCGTGCATCAGAGCGTGGCATCGATGCAGATGAGTTAGCGGCTCTTGGAAGGCAAGAGGGAGAAAAGTATTGGGAGGCAGCTGCTGCCTTCTGGAAGCGTTATGTACATTCAATGGTGATGCGCGAGTTCAGCGCACAGGATGCAAAGTTGCGCATCGATCCATCTGAATTAGTTTCACGCGCATCAATTCATCTACGTAACAACCCGGATTTATTGGAGCAATTACGAAATCGCTTCACAACCATCATGGTGGATGAGTTTCAGGAAAGCGATCCGGCACAACGCGAGCTATTGGCTTTGCTTGCCGGCAACGATGTAATCATCTGCGCAGATTCAGATAGTGCTGTCGGTCGATTCCGTGGCGCAGATCCTGATGGATTGTCAGCAGCGTTAGATCCATATCGTGTGAAAGAAGTTGTGCTTAACAAGGTGTATCGAAATGCATCTGCGATCTTTGAGGTTGGGCGTGAGTATGTTCAAGGTTTCCGAGGATCGCCAGTAACTCGTAAGCGCTCCTGTGCCTCAGAAAACAGCGGTTTTGTTGGGGTTCATCGCTTTAGAAGTGGGGCAGAGGAAGCAGCATTCATCGCTCATCAGTTCCGCAGTGCGCATCTTCGTCAAGGAGTTTCCTATAGCGAGATGGCGGTGATCCTGCGCTCTCCAGGTGTTCAAGCAGCTGCATTGCGTCGCGCATTTTCACAAGTGGGAATTCCCGTTGCTTCAGAGCTTCAAGCGCTAGCTGGTAATCCTGCAGTTGCTCCCTTCTTGTTATTGGCACGTGTTGCAATCGGTGCTCAGCCGTTGAACTTGGATACCGCAGAGCGTTTGTTAATGAGCGAATTCGGAGGGGCAGATTCAATCTCGTTGCGTCGTATTCGCCGAGCGATGATTAACGCTCGCCCCGATGGTGATGAACGTTCAGGCACTCAGCTCTTGTTGGATGCAATCAATGATGGTGAGCTATTTATTGAAGGTGCAGACAGTGTTCTTCGTGTTCATGCATTACTAAAGGGTGCAAAAGCAATTGCGCGCAACAAGACAGCGTTAGCAGATGATCTTTTGTGGTTTATATGGGATAACGCGGTAACAAGTGATGGTCAGAAGTTGTCCGTGGCGTGGCGCAATCAAGCGTTCCGACCAGGTGTTCGGGGAGCTGCTGCAGATCGTGACTTGGATGCGATGATGCAGTTGTTTGAGTCAGCTCAACGTTTCTCAGAGCGTTTTCCTTTGTCTGGACCAGCAGCCTTTATCAATGAGATCGCAACTGAAGATATTGCTGGCGATGTGATTACCGCTAAAGGTGTTCGACCAGAATTCGTCGAGATCCTCACTGTGCACAGCGCAAAGGGTCGTCAATGGCAGGTAGTTGCAATCGCAGGTCTGCAAGAGGGCACCTGGCCTAACTTGAAGCAACGTTCATCTCTGTTAGGTGCAGAGCGTTTAGTAGAACGAAAGCGCAACCCCGATATTCCACGTGATCAGCTAGATGTCATCGCAGCCAATGGACTGATGCAGGATGAGCAACGTTTGTTCCATGTGGCGCTAACCCGCGCCCAGCAATCACTTTTCGTGACCGCTGTACAACGTGAGGATGAGGAGCCATCGCAGTTCTTTGAAGCTGTCGAAGTTATGGTCAATAAGAGCGATGAGGATGACCATGTATTAACCGATGTTCCTCGCCCAATTACCGCACCTGCTTTAGTTGCCGAACTTCGTACGCAATTAGCAGGACCAAAGGCGAAAGAGGCTGCTGCGCTATTGAAGGCGATGAGCGCCGAAGGAATTTACCTAGCAAACCCTGATAGTTGGATTGGTTCAGTTCCATTAAGTACCGATGCACCAGTTATAGATCCTGACAAAGAGGTAATCGTTTCTCCATCAGGTGCTGAAAGCTTTGTGGAATGCGGAGTTAAGTGGTTCTTACAAAATAATGGTGGATCCGATGGTGACAGCACCGCACAAGTTTTGGGTTCTGCGATTCACGCGTTTGCGGCAAAGATGGTGCAAGAGCCAGGCACAACTCGCGAACAGTTAATTGAGAATCTACAAAGTTCATGGAAATTAATTGATCCAGAAAGTGGTTGGGTCAGTGCTTCACATCTTGAATCCGCGGTCACGATGCTTGAAAAGTTCGTTGAGTACCACAAAGAAACTAAGCGTGAGGTAAAGGGTGCTGAACTCCGCTTTGATGTGAAGCTCGGTCGTGCTCGAATAATCGGAACCGTTGATCGTCTTGAAGTTGAGGCAGATGGTTCACTGTTCATTATTGACTTTAAAACCGGTAACACCGCAATTAGCAAAGAGGATGCCAAGAAGAATCTGCAGCTTGCTAGTTATCAGTTGGGTGTCCATGAAGGTGGATTTACCGATGGAAACAAGAGTGCAGGCGCCGAACTTGTGTATCTTGGAACAAGTAGTGCAGGTGCATCGATTCGCCAGCAGTATGCGATTGATCTGGAAGAGACTAAGCAAACTATTGAAACCATTGGCGAAGGCATGGGTGCTGCAACCTTCTTTGCCACCGTTAATAAGCGCTGTAAAGGCTGCCCAGTGAGGAAATCCTGCCCTGTTCAAAGTGATGGTCGGGCGGTGATCGAGTAATGACACCTGAATCAATCCAGCCTAAATACACACCTGAGCAAATCATTGCAAAGCTTCAGGCGCATCCAAAGTTTGGTTCACAGATCAAGCCGATTACAAAGCATCAATCAGCGATTATCAGCAGCGGATTAGAACCTGCCGTTGTTATTGCAGGTGCTGGCTCTGGCAAGACAGAAACCATGAGCAACCGTGTTCTGTACTTAGTTGCCAACGGTTTTGCCACACCTGATCAAATCTTGGGCCTTACCTTTACCCGTAAAGCAGCTGGTGAACTATCAGTTCGTATCCGCAAGCGTTTGCGCCAGTTGTCGCAGTTGCCAGAGTTTGGCCACATTACTTCAACTAGCACAGCTGTCACGACCTATCACTCTTACGCAGGCAAACTACTAAGTGAACATGCAATCCGTTACGGAATCGATGCCGATGCTGAACCGTTGGGAGAAGCTGCTATTTGGCAGATCGCATCCGATGTTGTGCGCAACTGGTCTGATGATTCTTATCGCAATGACAGCGCAGTAAGTACAGTCATTAAAGATTTGCTCGGACTTTCTAAGTTGATGTTGGAGCACCAAGTTAAAGCATCTGACATCGAAGCAATCGGCAACGAGATGTTGGAAAAATTGCAGCTGCTTGCTGGAAGCACCAATGAAGATACCCGCGCAGTTGCTCGTGCGATGCGTCAACGCAATTCATTACTGCCGATGGTTGAAGCCTTTATGGAGCGTCGTAAAGCGGCTGGTGAACTTTCATTTGATGATCAGATGTCACTTGCGGCAGATATTGCGCAAAACTTTGAGGATGTCGGCACATTAGAGCGTGGCAAGTACAAGGTTGTTTTGCTTGATGAGTATCAAGATACTTCTCAATCACAGGTGCGCATGTTGTCTGCTTTGTATGGCAACTTTGTCTCTGAAACTGGCCACCCAGTGATGGCTGTGGGAGACCCGTCGCAGGCTATTTATACCTGGCGTGGAGCATCCGCCGGCACCATGGCCTCCTTCCATAAGTACTTTCCAAAGGCGGCAGGACAAACTGGAACAGAACAGTTCTCACTTCCAACAACCTTCCGCAATGACAAAATCATCTTGGCTGCAGCAAACACTATTAGCGCTGAGATCAAAGCTGCGGGTGGTCAACAGGTTGTTGAGCTTGAAGCACGTGATGGAGCAGGCGCAGGTGAACTTGCATACGGTATCTACGAAACTGTTGAAACAGAGTCTCAGGCTATTGCTGAGTACTTCAAGGCGTTGTGGAATCCTGACAGCAATAAATCATTTGCTGTCTTAGTTCGCAAGCGCAGTCAGATCGCCTCAATTGAAAACGCATTACGTGAACAAGGTTTGCCAGTTGAAGTAATTGGAATTGGCGGTTTGATTCATATTCCAGAGGTTGCAGATGTTGTTACCTTGATGAGAATCATTACAGATCCCGATGCAGGTTCAGCGTTGATGAGACATTTGACTGGACCACGGATTAATTTGGGACCACGCGATATTGCAGCACTCGGTGCATTTAGTCGTGAACGCGCAAAGACGATGCATGCAGATTCCAAGAGCTTCATCAAAAAGATCGCAGCGGGAAACCCTGATCAACTAGAAGCAGATGATCAATTTGCAGGATCAATCATTGATGCACTTGATGAAATCACATCTGCTAAGAAGAGCGGCTTTAGTGATCTTGGATATCAACGCCTTGTCACCTTTGCACAGGATCTTCGTCGTCTGCGCTCTCGTGCAGGTGGCCAGATCACCGATTTAGTGTCAGAAATTGAAAACTACTTAATTCTAGAATCTGAGATCACTTTGCGCGAAGGAACACAGACCGGTCGTCGTCACTTAGATCGATTCTTAGATGAGGCATCAAAGTTTGAACGCAGCGGTGGGTCGGTTTCAGCTTTCTTGGATTGGCTCGATGTTGCATCGGATGAAGAGGGCGGCTTGAAGGTTGGAGCCCCTGAAGTACGCACAGATGTGGTCCAAATCCTTACAGTTCACATGGCAAAGGGTGCTGAATGGGATGTTGTTGCAGTCCCTGGTTTATCTGAAGGCACCTTCCCTGGTGTTAACCGCTCTGACCCTGATAACTGGTTGAAGAATGAAAAGCATGTGCCATTTGCACTTCGCGGTGACGCACATGAGCTTCCGTACTTCTCGCTGGATGGAATTACCAAAAATAGCGATGCTTCAAAGGCGATCAAAGCCTTTGCTAGCCAGTGTGTGGATCAGATCAAGATGCGGGAAGAGATGCGTCTTGCCTATGTTGCAGTAACCCGTGCCCGCACACATTTAATCTGCACAACTGCATGGTGGCGTGATGGAGCAAACTCTGTTTCACCGTCGCAGATATTTAATTTGATCGCATCTGCGGCATCGACACATGGCGGACGTTTGATTTCAGATGTTGCAGCACCTGATGATGAAGCAGAAAATCCAACACTGGAAAATCCACTGACTGCGGTGTGGCCACGAGATTACCTAGGCGACAAACGCGCACAGTTTGATGCAGCGATTCAATTAGTTAATTCATCTGATGTCCACCCACTTATTGATTCGCAAGATCCTGAAGTTAATTCCTGGATCATGGATGCTCACAGTTTGATTACCGAAGTCCGCAATCGTGCATCAAATATTGTCGAAGTTCCCTTGCCATCTCGCATGTCTACATCAACCTTGGTTGCCTTGCATGAAAACCCACAAGAGCTTGCACTCAACATTCGACGTCCAATGCCTCGTGGTCAAGATCAGTACTCACGTCGTGGAACAGCTTTCCACTTATGGGTTGAACGTCAATTTACCGATGCAGCAACACTGTTTGGAGATGAGTACTTGGATTACTTAGATCCACTCGATGATGATTCAAAGTTAGAGGATTTGAAAGCAGCTTGGTTAAAGAGTGAGTTCGCCAATCGCACACCGGCGCGGGTTGAAGTTCCCTTTGAAACAACGATTGGCGGGGTGCTTATTCGAGGCCGAATCGACGCTATTTACGCAGACGGAGATGGCTTCCAGGTAGTGGATTGGAAGACCGGTTCGAAGCAGTTAGGTAAGTCGGCTCAAGTTCAATTGGCGATGTATCGCTTGGCGTGGGCAAAGCTATCTGGTTGCGATATCTCCAAGATTTCAGCGGCATTCCATTATGTTCCAACAGGAATCACCGATTCGCCATCTGATCTACTGGATGAAGCAGCGCTGATCGCACTCATTACCTCTGTTGAGGACAAGCAATAGAAACTCTTTAGAGAATCTTTACCCGCACTGGCAGGTGATCGCTCACTCCAGTATTTATCGTCGGAAGTGCTTCGTACTGATCTGGCTTGAGCGAATTACTGAGAATGTAATCAAATTGAATTTTGGCTCCCCACGATGGGTAAGAGTTTTGTTCCACCAATGAATTCCATGTAGATGCAACTGCAGGTAATCCCTTTGGTAAGTTCATATCTCCAATAATCAAAACTTGGGTTCCATACTGTGCAGATAACTCAGCAGCCCACTTCTTAATCTTTCGAAGCTGTCGATAATTTACAAAGGGAACAAATGACAGATGGGTGTTGATGACAGTCCAGCCATTATCCAAAGTTGCCGCTAGCGCGACGCGTGGTTCATCGGCGACATAGATTATGCGAACTGATTGCTTACCCTTTTTATTTTCAGCAGGAATAACCAAAGGCATTCCAAGTGGGGAGTTTCCTAACTCCAAGCGGTCCCAATGCACAACTGGAACTTTGGAAACTATTCCGATTCCATAGTTGCCATCCACATTTGAGTCGCGATTGCTTGCACAATTTTCATTTGTGATCACACGAGGATCAAGTGAATTCAACTTTCTCCACTTTTCACCGGGTGCACCAACCATCACTGGTGCAAATCCCCAATGTTGTGTATTCATCGCTTCTGCTACAAGTGCGGTTTGTGAAGCCATTCCTGATCGGGCTAACTGCTCATCAACCTCTTGAATTCCAATGACATCAGCGCCAATGGCTTGAACCGCCTCACCCAGCTTTATCTGGTCGGCAGCAAGGTCATTGGAAGGTGGAATAGCCATTCCATGCAGGAGATTCCACGAGGTTACGCGCATTGCCCAAGGCTAGTAGCGTTCACCCCTATGAGCGCGCGCAATCCAGATTCCAGCCCAGCCTCGCTCTCGCCAATTAACCGCGAAAGCGAGTTTCGAACAGATGCGGCGAAGTTAGCCTCGCTCTGGAAATCAGCGCACATCATTCACATGGTCGACAACCGTTTAAGTGCTGCCGATGACTCTTTAACATTTATTGATGCCGCCGCGGTCACTGCGCTTTCAGATGTTTTTATCCAAGGCGATCGATTCTTCTTAGGAATCGGCCGGGATGACAATCAGCCCTACTTTGCCTGGCACACAACCTGGATCAATCCACCAGAAGATGATGGGACTGAAGAGTTTGAAAAGCGAAAGTATGAAGGTTTCAAATCGTTGCGCGAACTTGGTGGCACTTTAGATGCTGACGAGTTAGCTCTTGCGATGCACGCGGTTGGTTTAGCTAACTGGCATGCAACCCATACACATTGTGCACGATGCGGAGCCCCAACTGTCAGCGATCTTGGTGGCAGCGTTCGTGTGTGTCCTGTTGATTCAACACAACACCATCCACGTACCGATCCAGCGGTTATTGTTTTAGTCAAAGACAAAGATGATCGAATTCTCTTAGGGCATCAACCAATCTGGCCCGACAAGCGTTTCTCGACATTTGCAGGATTTGTTGAAACAGGCGAATCATTTGAAGAGTGTGTATCGCGCGAAGTATTTGAAGAGGCAGGTGTTTATGCATCTGAGATTAAATATTTAACCTCACAACCGTGGCCATTTCCGGCATCGATCATGATCGCCTTTGAAGCGATTACTCATCGCCCAGAAGAAGCCCGCCCTGATGGAACTGAAATCACTGAAGTACGCTGGTTTTCACGGGATGAGATGAAAAAAGCTGTAGCGGCTGAAGATATTTTGTTGCCACCAACAATGTCTGTTGCACGTCGCATGATTCAAGCCTGGTACACAGCTGTTGATGGATACACCAGGGAACAGTTACACGGTGGTGAATCGTGGAGACCGTAGGAAATCTTCGCGCAGAAGAGATTCTGGAAGCTTTAGATAATGAACAACGTGCAGTAGCACTTGCTACACGTGGTCCCGTTTGTGTAATCGCAGGTGCTGGAACCGGAAAAACCCGCGCAATCACCCACCGCATCGCATATGCAGCAGCGATCGGAACCATGGATCCGCACAAGGTATTAGCGCTGACATTTACCGCGCGTGCTGCTGGAGAAATGCGCACACGTCTTCGTTCTCTGGGTGTTCCATCAGTTGCAGCCCGCACCATTCACGCAGCAGCGCTGAAGCAGTTAACCTTCTTTTGGCCGCAGGTATTTGGTGGTCGCACACCTGATCTGCTGACTACCAAGAGTGGATTCTTAACGGAGGCGATCAAACGCGCTCAATTACAAGGCGAGCTATCCATTACCTCACGAGATTTGCTGCGCGATATCGCAACTGAGATCGAATGGGCCAAGGTTTCACAGATCGCACCATCTGATTACTTGAATGAATCCCTCAAGCGCACAGTTAAGCCCCGCATTAATCCAGAACAACTTGCCAAGGTGTACACCGCATATGAAAGTGTGAAGCACCAAGAACGGGCCATCGATTTTGAAGATGTTCTGCTACTAACGACAGCGATGATTGAAGAAGAGCGCGAAGTTCGCGAACGCGTGCAAGATCAATACCGATTCTTTACCGTTGATGAGTACCAGGATATTTCTCCGCTGCAGCAGCGATTAATCAACGCCTGGCTAGGTTCTAGACAAGAGCTCTGTGTTGTTGGCGATCCTGCTCAGACTATTTACTCATTTGCTGGTGCAACTCCCGTCTTTCTTAACTCCTTCACCCAGCGCTTTCCAGATGCTGAGGTTGTCCGTTTAACAACTGGTTACCGCTCAACCCCAGAAATTATCTTCACCGCCAATAGCATTTTGCGTAAAGGTGCGATGGGCAATGAACTTGTTGCAATCAACGACCATGGCAGCAAGCCAACAATTACGGCATACAACGATGAGCAATCAGAGATCGCCGGAATCGTTCGAGATATTTCACAATTGATTTCAGAGGGAACTCCAGCACAAGAGATCGCAGTTCTTGCGCGAACCAATAATCAACTCAATGGTTTAGAGAAGGCGTTGATCGCTGCCGGTTTGCCATATCAAGTTCGAAATACAGAACGATTCTTTGAACGCAAAGAGGTTCGTGATTTCTTAAAGCAGGTTCGCACTGCATCTGTTATTCCAACTGAAGGTGTTTCCTGGCTGGATGAACTTCGCACACTTGCTCAACCATTTTTATCTGGGGGAGCGATCGATGGAATCGCAGCGTTGCTGCACCTGGCACTTGAATTAGATGCTGACAGCGGATTTACTCCAAAGAACTTGCGCGCATATTTACGCGAAGTTGAAGATCGTGTTCAACAAAACAATCCTCCAACAATGCCTGTGACAACCCTTGCAACTTTGCACGCAGCAAAGGGACTTGAATGGGAGCGTGTGTTTCTCATGGGGGTAAGCGATGGTGTTTTACCTCTTGAAAACAACAGCACAACAGGTGATCAAGCATCCATCGATGAAGAAAGACGTTTGTTCTATGTTGGAATCACTCGCGCAAAATCAGATCTTCGCTTGAGCTATCGCGGAAAAGCCTCTCAATTCCTCGCTGAGGCGGGCCTGGCGAACTAGCCTCACCCCATAAATCAGTGCCGATATAGCTGATTTACCCCCATTTATGCGGGGAATTAATTACCTTGCCAGTACCTTAACCCATGCTTTATCCTTAAGCCTTCATCCCATGGCGGGATGGAAATGAATGGAAGGGAACGAATATGTCTAACGCATCATTCGTATCAGCAAACGCTTTGCGTTCTGCTGTGATTCCTTCTGCTCATACAACCAATAAGCCTTCTACTTGGCATGCGACAAAGCCAGCGTTTTACGCAGCTTTTTATGCCGGATACGAGGCCAATGGTGGTTCAATCGAATAATTCGATTTAGAACAAGAAGCCAAGGGCCTCGAATCCACAAGGATTCGGAGCCCTTTTTGTTTTTCCCGATATTTATTAATAAAAAATAAATACAAAGAAAGGCAAAGAAAGCACAAACGGATATCTCCCGATAACCAATGACAACCGAAAGAGACCGGAAGCAGTACCCAACGAAAGTTGGCCAACACAGAAAGAAGAGGTGAGAACATGAGCGTTCTCTTCAGCGAACTACTAGTACCAGGCTGGGCAGATGAGAAGATCGGTTTGGATGCCGTAACGGGCACCTACAGCGATGGATCATCATTTAATTTGCCATGCCACACAGCAGATCCTGAGCTCTACTTCTCTGAAGATGAGATGCAGGTTGCAGAGGCGAAGTCGCTCTGCGGTGGATGTCCCGTGCGTGCACAGTGCTTAGAGGGTGCGTTATCGCGCCAAGAGCCAGCGGGTGTGTGGGGCGGCGAACTATTTGAGGATGGTCGCATCATCGCAAAGAAGCGCAAAGCTGGACGACCCTCATTGAAAGAGGTTGCTGCACGCAATGCAGAAGGTGAATTGATTGAACTCAATGTTTCTAAGGATGAGCGCGAGGAGAGCGCTGCCTAAGATGCGAAGAGATTCAAATTTGCTAGTGAAGGCCACAGTGCAAAGAGGATGGAGATCGGCAGGATAAGGAATACAACTGGAATCATCATTGATATTTCAGCCTTTCCCGCCGCTCCCATTACTCGATTTCTCTGATTACCACGCGCTTCAACTGCGTGACGAGAAAGCACCTCTACAAGCGGTGCGCCACGCAGGGTTGCAGTTACCAGCGCATCAACAAATCTTCTAATCATCACTGATTTCACACGACGTCCCATCGCATCCAGAGCTTCATGTAGTGGTGCACCAGAACGCACCCCGGCAACAACAATTTGAAACTCTCGAGAGATTGCCCCATCAGCACTATTAGCAATTCGAAGCATCGCACTCATCGGTGTTTCACCTGCCGCGATAGCAAGAGTTAACATCTCAACTACCGCAGGAAACTCCGCTTCAATCAACTCTCGACGCTTCTTAACATCTTGTGTTAGCTGACGATCTATCAGTAAGTAAATTGTTGCTGACGCGGTGGTTGAGCCGATAACAGCAAGAATGAATGATCCAGATAGTGCCAGCAAGAAAGCCAAAGTAATAGCAGCAGCACCTGCGCAGTATCCATACTGTCTGATTCGAAACTCTTCGTAATCCTTGTCGCTGGCCTTACCTAACTCTTCTAGCCGTATTCGTAACTGGGTTCTGTCATCACTTGCGCGAGCGGTCTTACGAGAGATTCTTTTGGCCTCTGACAATGGATCAACTTGATCTCCAACAAGGATCAATATTGCTGCAGGAATAATCAGCAAGGCTGTAATTACAAATGTCATGATCATTGCAAATTACCCCGAACTGAATGAAACGAATCATTTCCTTTTATGAAAACTCGTGGGGTCTGCGGCAGTCGCCCAAGGCGATTCATCCAGATATATGCGATCGCTGTCATGAACAATCCAGCAATCAAGATCAACGCACCAGTCGGAGTTGAGTATGCAATCGCCGTACTTGGTTGTGTTGAGAGAAGAAGTAAGAGAATCCAGGGAGCAGCTGCTGATATGTGGGCGGAGTTTTTAATCCATCCATGCTTCACATCAATCTCGCGACGAAGTGCTAAATCCTGCCGCAGAAAATCACCAAGGGTGCGCAGAATCTGTAAAAGTTCACTTCCGCCCAAGGTTTTAGCGATGAGTAGCGCTTCAAATATTTGATCACTTCCGTGGTGGGCAAAGCTGGCCTTTAACTCTTCGATCGCTTCTGTTAAATCACCGCTGCTAAACAATGTTGCCTTAAACCGAACAAATGCGGGTCTTAACACTTCGGGTCCTCGAGTTGCTAGCCCCGCAAGGGATTCCGACAAAGATAACCCTGATTGAATTCCTGACATTAAGTGATCAATTACTTCAGGCCAGGCTGCAACTAGCGCTGCTTCATTCATCGAATTTTTAGCCTTCACCGTTACAAATGAAATCCCTGCCGCCAAAGTTCCAAAGGCTGCTGCAATTATTAAGGAACGGGTCATAAGTAGAACAACAGCTGTAGCTACAAGTGCTGAAATAGTTATGCGAATCGACAGTTTCACTTATGCCACCATGAACCCAAAGGCGCACCTATATTTGCGAATCTTTCAGGATGGGGCAGGGCTCCAACGCCACGGATGTATTGCGCACCATCCCACTTCCATAGCATTTCGATCTCTGCCCGATCATTTTCATAGCGGCCAGTAACAGCTGCAACCTCATTAATTCGGCGAACTCCTGTTGAATCCAAGGTTGCATGAACTATCAAATCGATCGCAGAGGCCACTGTAGGAGCGATGAATTTATGTGAAATATTCTCACCGGCAAGCAAAGGCAATGTTTGTAACTTAACAATCGCATCTCGTGGTGAATTAGCATGAAGAGTTCCCATTCCCGGCAACCCTGAATTCAATGCGATCAAAAGATCTAACGCTTCAGCCTCACGGACTTCCCCAACGATAATTCTGGAAGGGCGCATGCGAAGGGATTCCTTTATTAATCTGCGAAGTGGAATCGCACCTTCTCCTTGTAGGTTGGCACTTCTTGTTTGCATCTGGACTACATCCGGAAGTTGTGGAGTAAGTTCAAAGACCTCTTCAATGGTGATCACTCTTTCACTTCGAGGCACCGCTCCAGCTAAGGCGTTAAGAACAGTAGTTTTTCCAGCCTGGGTTCCACCACACACCAATATGTTCAGCCCTGCTTGCACGCTGTGAATCAGCGCAGTTCCTATTTCTTGGCTCATTACAGATCGATTGACTAGGTCATTAACTGACAAGCTTTTCAACAAGTGTTTACGGATATTGACCGCCCAATGTGCCGCGGTGATTTCAGGGATTGCAACATGCAAGCGGCTTCCATCAGGTAAACGCGCATCTACAAATGGGTGGGATAAATCCAACCTTCTTCCGCTCCACATAAGTGAGCGTTCGACAATATTGCGAACCTCTTCCTGAGTCAGCAAGAGGTTTGTTAACTCGCTGCGCCCATTACGCGCGATGAAAACTCTTTCGGGTGAATTAATCCAAATCTCTTCAACAGTTGCATCATTCATAAGCGGGGCGATCGGGCCAAAGGTCACATTTACATCAAGTTCCATGCGGGAAAGGTAGATTGGCAACTGACAATAACAATGGCCCTGTGGATAGAACCCTTAGCGAGAGATTAGCTCAGCTCGATCAAGGCGATGTAATAGGTGTAAAGAGTCCTCATTCTCTTCGCTAAATACCTGCGAAACCTTAATGTGTAATGTGTGATCAACTGTCAGTGATGTTGAATCCAGAAGCCGTTGAACAAAACGCTCAGCGTTGCTGTGACCATCTCGAAGGATTATGACTACCTCGTTGACACCTAATCGCCCAACGCACTCTTCCTTACGAGTTAGTTGAGTGAGCTCATAGGAAAAGTGCAAGATGTCATGTGCTCGTACCTGATCTGTTTCAGGGTTATCAAAAAGAATTTTTACTAATGCAACCGGTTTATGGGTTCGTGCCGCTAAAGAGAGTTCACGTCGCAACTGATCGTAGAAATATGAAGGTGAGGCCAAGTGAGTTTGTGAGTCATGAATACCATCGTGCGAAAAGAGCATTGTGACCTTCTTTGAGTTAGCCTTATCCCTATGAATCAAGATCCTGCCAAAGCAGCCAAAGCTCGCGCACTAGTGGCATCCCTACTCTTTATTGAGACCGGGGTAATAGGTGTGTTGGCGCTCTGGTTAATCGGCTTAACTTTTGCATCTGATTCCTTTGAGTTTCTGCCATTTCTAGGGGTGCTTCTCTTCGCACTTCTTGGGGCAGGTGGCCTTGCAGCATCTGCAATCGGTTATCGCCGAGGCAAGTATTACGGCAGATCTCCAGCGGTTTTGGCTAACTTAATTGCGCTAGGTGTTGTCTCATATCAAGTGGAAGCACATTTGTGGTGGGTTGCTGGACCACTGGCGGCCTTAGCGGGTGCAACCCTTATCGCTGCACTGCGTGCTATTCCAACTGATATTTAATTACTTGTGATCTTTTACTTTTAAATCAATTCAAAAACGTGAACTACCACTCAACAATCTGATTGTCTTCCCACAAAACTCCAGTGGTATCACCGGCATTAAATTCTCGGGTTGCTAACCACAATGCACATGCTGCGCCTTCTTCAGCGGTGCGAGGTGCATCAGGACCACCCATATCTGTTTGAGAATGATTAGGGCAGACCGCATCAACTAACAATCCGCGAGCACCTAAACCTGTTTCATGGGCAAGGTTGCGAACCAATGCATTTACTCCAGCTTTACTAATTCTGTATGGTGCAAGGCCTCCAGCATTTCCAGGTCCTGACATTCTTCCAAGGCATGCAGAGTAAATAATGACGCGACCCTTACGAGCTTCGGCCATAGATGGAACCAATCCATTAACAAGAATGAAAACAGAATCAAGGTTGATCGCCATAACTCTGCGCCATTCTTCATCTGTAGTGCGCAAAGTCTTTGACATCTTTTCGCTCATGACTCCGTGAGCAAGAATGAGAACATCAGGAGCAGAGTGCTCTGCTGCAATCTGGGCAACGGTTGCGCGGGTAGCTGTTAAATCTTCGAGATCAACGGCATATGTTGAGAAGTGACCATCAGGGTTATGTCGTTGCAGTGATTGCTGCGCCATCGACAATCGGCTCAGATCCTTTGCCACCATGACGATGTCATATCCGAGAGCTGCTAACCCCTTGGCATTTTCAAAGCCCAGACCTCTGCTGGCCCCTGTCACTATCGCTGTTGGCATGGGTTAAGGGTGGACTAAATGCGATGGATTTGCAGGGCGAAACAGATGTGGCCAATCTCGCCCTATCTGCGCCTAAACGGGTTTATTCATGCGGGCTTTGGCCGATAGGCTAGGCGATGTAACCAATGCAGAAGGAGTTTGCCAGTGTCGGCACAGGATTTTGGTGCAAATGATTGGCTCGTCGATGAGATGTACGAGCATTATCTACAGGATCCTTCTTCCGTAGACCCTGCATGGGTTGAATATTTCAAAACAAATAAGCCAGGTTCTCCTGCGGCTTCAAACTCTTCTGCTCCGCAATCTTCTGCAGCAAAGGGTGTTCCACCAATTCCTAAGGCGCAACAAAAAGCAGCAGCACCTGCACCGGCTCCAGTTGCACCAGTTGCCGCTCCTGTTACACCTGCACCTGTTGCAGGACCAGTTGCTCAAGCAGCACCTGCAGCTCCAGTCTCACAACCAATTGTTCGTGAAACAACTGCACAGCAACCAACTCCTGCAGATCCAGTTGTAAAGCCTGCTCCAGTTTTGATTACACCAGGTGCATCATCACTTGAACCAATCCGCGGAGTTAGCGCTCGCGTTGTTCAATCAATGGAGGCATCACTAACAGTTCCAACTGCAACATCCGTTCGCGCAATTCCTGCGAAGTTGATGATTGATAATCGAATTGTTATTAACAACCACCTTGCACGTGGTCGCGGTGGAAAGGTTTCTTTCACCCACATCATCGCTTACGCAATGATCAAGGCGGTACGTGCGATGCCAGAGATGAACGCATTCTTTGGTGAACTCGATGGCAAGCCAGCAATTGGAAAGCCAGAGCACATCAACCTTGGTGTGGCAATTGACTTGGCAAAACCTGATGGTTCACGTCAACTTCTTGTTCCATCTGTTAAGGGCTGCGAAGATTTAGATTTCGGTCAGTTCTGGGCAGCATATGAAGCTGTTATTAAGAAGGCTCGCTCTGGCGCATTAACAGTTGAAGATTTTGCCGGCACAACAATGTCGATCACTAACCCAGGAACACTTGGAACTGTTCACTCAGTTCCACGTCTTGTTCAGGGACAGGGTCTGATCCTTGGTGTTGGAGCAATGGATTACCCAGCTGAGTTCCAGGGTGCAAGTGAAGAAACCCTCGTAAACATGGCTGTTAGCAAGGTAATTACCCTTACAAGCACATACGACCACCGCATTATTCAAGGTGCGCAATCAGGAGATTTCCTACGTCGTATGCACGAGTACTTGTTAGGTGCTGAAGGTTTCTACGATGAGATTTTCTCAGCGCTTCGTATTCCTTACGAGCCAATTCGTTGGGCAAATGACTTTGCATTTACACGTGATGAAGAGATCAACAAGACCGCACGTGTTCAGCAGTTAATTCAGGCATACCGAACATTTGGTCACTTGATGGCAGATGTTGATCCATTGGAATACATCCAGCGTTCACATCCAGATCTTGATGTTGTGACACATGGTCTAACTTTGTGGGATCTTGATCGTGAGTTTGCAACTGGCGGCTTTGGTGGCAAGAAGTTTATGAAACTTCGCAAGATCCTTGGAATTCTTCGTGACTCATACTGTCGTTCAGTTGGCGTTGAGTACATGTACATCCAGGATCCAGTTGAGCGTAAGTGGATCCAAGACAAGGTTGAAGTTGGTTACGCCAAACTTCCTCGTGAAGAGCAGTTGCGCGTTTTGCGTAAGCTCAACAGCGCCGAGTCATTTGAATCATTCCTTCATACAAAGTTTGTTGGACAAAAGCGCTTCTCTCTAGAAGGTGGCGAATCTGTAATTCCACTCCTTGATGCTGTTGTATCTGCCGCTGCAGAAACCGGACTAGATGAGGTTTGTATCGGAATGCCTCACCGCGGACGTTTGAATGTTCTTGCAAATGTCGCAGGAAAATCTGCAGGACAGATCTTCCAGGAGTTCCAAGGACATTACGCAGAGAACCAAGTACAGGGTTCAGGCGATGTGAAGTACCACTTGGGAACATCAGGTGTATTTACCTCTGAATCAGGTGCTCAAACCAAGATTTATCTTGCCGCAAACCCATCACACCTTGAGGCTGTTAACCCAGTTCTTGAAGGAATTGTGCGAGCAAAGCAGGATCGCCTGAATGTGAAAAATGCCTACTCTGTAATGCCTATTTTGCTTCATGGAGATGCATCCTTTGCCGGTCAAGGTGTTAACGCTGAAGTTCTACAGCTTTCACAGCTGGCCGGATACCGCACAGGCGGAACTGTTCATATTGTTATTAACAACCAGGTTGGTTTCACAACTTCACCTCATGCATCACGCACATCGCAGTACTCGACTGATTACGCGAAGATCATTCAGGCACCTGTATTCCATGTAAATGGTGATGATCCAGAAGCGTGTGTTCGCGTTGCACGTTTGGCTTTTGAATACCGCCAAGAGTTCAACAAGGATGTTGTCATCGACATGATTTGTTACCGTCGTCGCGGTCACAACGAAGGTGATGAGCCAAGCTTCACACAGCCGTTGATGTACAAGTTAATTGATGCGAAGCGTTCAACACGTACTTTGTATACAGAAGCACTTGTTGGTCGTGGAGATATCACTCCTGAAGAGGCTGAAGAAATTGCACGCGATTATCAGGAACAACTTGAGTCAATCTTTGCTGCTGTGAACAACATTGAGCCAGAGCATGATGCAAACTTCAAGGCACCAGTTGCACCTGAAGCTGAAGAGATCAACACAGCGATCTCTGAAAACATCGCGCGTGAAATTGCGGCTACACAACTTGCTGTTCCAGAAGGATTTACTGTTCATCCTAAGTTGACTCCACAGTTAGCAAAGCGTGTTGAGTCTCTCAACGATGCAACTATCGATTGGTCAACAGGAGAAATGCTGGCCTTTGGATCATTGCTACAAGAAGGTCACCCAATCCGCCTTGCAGGACAAGATGCGCGCCGCGGAACCTTCTCAAACCGTCACGCAGTTATCGTTGATAAGGAAAATGGAAACGAGTGGACTCCACTTCGTGCACTTATCAAGGATGAGAACCAATTCTTCGTTATCGACTCATTGCTCAGTGAATACGCTGCTATGGGCTTCGAATACGGCTACAGCCTCGAGCGTGAAGAAGCGCTAGTACTGTGGGAAGGCCAGTTCGGCGACTTTGCTAATGGTGCACAAACAGTTGTCGATGAGTTCATCTCCTCTGCATTGCAGAAGTGGGGCGAGCGTTCTTCAGTGGTTCTCCTTCTTCCACATGGATATGAAGGACAAGGACCGGATCACTCATCAGCACGTATTGAGCGTTACTTGCAGCTATGTGCCGAGCAGAACATGACCGTTGCACAACCTGCCAGCCCTGCAAACTACTTCCACTTGCTACGTTGGCACGCAAAGAACCCTGCGCGACGTCCACTGATTGTCTTTACACCTAAGTCAATGCTTCGCCTTAAGGCTGCAGCATCTGCACTGTCAGATTTCACATCTGGTCACTTCCGTCCAGTTATTGGAGATGATTCAGTACAGAACGCTTCACGTGTGATCTTCTGTTCAGGAAAGATTTATCACGATCTAGTTGCAGAGCGCACCAAGCTTGGCGAAACAGGAACTGCAATTGTTCGAGTTGAACTTTTGTATCCGCTTCCAATTGATGAAATGGTTGCAGAAGCAAACAAGCATCCAAATGCAAACTTGCTGTGGGTACAGGATGAACCTGCCAACCAAGGTCCTTGGTCACACATCGCATTGCGCACATCTGATGCACATGGCGGACATGGATTTGGCAATCGCATCTTGCGTCGTATTTCTCGTCGTGCGACAGCTTCTCCTGCAACCGGAAGTCATCACCTTCATGAGGATGAGCAAAAAGCGCTATTGCTGGAAGCTTTTACTCGTTAAAGAACTTAGTAAAGATGCCCTCGTTAATACGGGGGCGTTTTTATTGTCCTTTTCGGTTTTTGCGATATCGGAAAAGAACTACGCCAACAATTTCATTGCCTGGAATCCATCCCCAGGTGCGTGAATCAGTGCTTTCATCATTGTCGCCTTGAACCCAATAAATACCACCATGAGATTTCTGTAACCGCTTTATTAAGAAGATTCCTGGTCGCTCTTCCCGTTCTACAACGACAACTTTGCCCAGAATACGATCTCCAACCAATGGAGCAAGCCCACCATCAAGCCAAGAAACAAGTAGCCAATCTCCATCCTTAAAGGTGGGGGCCATCGATGACCCTGAGACCCTGACTGTGCCAAATTTGCTCACGGGCGGTAGTCTCGCACTACTAAGTCAGTAAAACTACAAGGCCCTGTACTCGCCTTGAGTCGAGAAGGAGAGAAAATGTTTGCACCAAAGACAACTGTCTACGCACACTGCGATCTTCCATGTGGTGTTTACGATCCAGCACAGGCAAAGATCGAAGCGCTTTCTGTAAAGGCATGCATGGAGAAGTACGCGGCTAACACAGATCCAGATTTCCGTTCACGTTCAGTGGCGATCAAGGAAGAGCGTTCACACCAGGTTAAGGAGCACCTATGGGTGCTATGGACCGACTACTTCAAGGCTCCACACTTCGAGGCGTACCCACAGCTGCACTCATTGTTCAATGAGGCAACAAAGCTTGCAGGCGCTGCAGGAACAAAGGGAACTCAGGATGTTGCAGTTGCAGATTCATTGATCAAGAAGATCGATGAGATTGCAGAGATCTTCTGGGCAACAAAGAAGGCGTAGTTTAAAACTTAAAACTTAAGACTTATCGTTTTGAATTAAGTGAAGAGCAGCGGTGCGGGCGAGGAAAGATACTCGCTCCACCGCTGATCTTTTTATTAAAGCCGCTGCGATCTGGCGCTCATTTTCATAGACCTCACACTCAAAGGTCAACTCTTTTCCTGAAATCTCGATAACTCGTGATGTTGCTCGCAAAGATGCACCAATTCCTGCGGGGGATAGTGAAATAAACTCAACGCTAATTGGAATAGTTGTCTCACCTGGCTCAAGGTAAAGATCTAAAGAAAGTATCGCTGCATGCTCCATCAAATTAATAAGCAAAGATGGAGCGATGATCGGAAGATCGCCAATTCCAATCGCAACAGATGTATCTCCAGGGCGGACAACCATCTCTGTTAAACCTACAGCGCCGAGTACCTCATCATCAGGCAACATCTTTAACGCCCCTGCCCATTGTTTCCATCATTTGGGTCTAAGAAACGAATCTCTTCAGTGTGCTCAATAGTTACCTCGCGGTGCTCTATCTGGCCAAACTCGTCGATTTCAATTGAAATCTCAGTCATGCTGTACTGAGTAACAACTTCAGTAAAGGTACCCGCCATCTGTGCATGAATCTGACGATAAATCGCATCATGTAAATCCTCTGGTGCCTTTTCATTGCAACTACGGCGCAATGTTTCCTGCATCAACTGACGAACCGCTTGTTCATGTGCAAGCTCTGCTTCGCATGCAGGACAGGTCGAAATATGTACTTCGATCAAACCGATTTGTGGCTGCTCGATACTTCCTTCAATTAGTAGAACAAAGGAGTTAATTACCTCGTTACACGCCAAGGCGCTCTTATCATTGAAGAACTGATTGAAACTCATGGCTTGACCCCCGAACTCTTCTCGGTGGAGTAACCCAGTTCCTTTGCATACTCTGTTAACCGCTCGCGCAGCTGTTTTCTTCCCCGGTGCAGACGTGACATGACAGTTCCTGCAGGGACGCCAACGATGTCAGCGATCTCCTTGTAGGAAAACCCTTCAACATCGGCCAAGTACACAGCGATTCGAAACTCCTCAGGTATTTCCTGCAACGCTCGCTTGATATCGCTATCTGGCAAGTTCTCAAGCGCTTCAACTTCAGCGGATTTTCCTTGATCACTTGTGTGTGAAGCGGCATCGGCCAGCTGCCAATCCTCAATCTCACCAGCGCTTAACTGTGGTCGGCGTTGATCCTTGCGATAGGTATTAATAAATGTTGTTGTTAAGACGCGATACAACCACGCACGCAGATTTGTTCCCGGTTCAAATTGATGAAAGGAAGCAAAGGCTTTCAAATATGTATCTTGAACTAAATCCTTGGCATCATGTGGATTCTTTGTATAACGCAACGCAGCCGCATACAACTGATCGGTGAAGGCAAGGGCATCTCGCTCGAAGCGGACAGCACGATCCGCCGAGCTCTCTTTAACTAGATCCGTTGACATCGCCTAAAACACTATCGCTAAAAGAGGGTTTCTGGCTCTCCCAAAGGCAGTTCGACGATTAAACCTTTTCC
>Ga0214919_10003602_pt1 | contig 23255 bp, 39 predicted proteins | sample LL1503_MetaG_FD_177994 | JGI IMG/M metagenome (GOLD analysis project Ga0214919, IMG submission 177994) | Freshwater microbial communities from Lake Lanier, Atlanta, Georgia, United States - LL-1503 | ecosystem: Environmental > Aquatic > Freshwater > Lake | place: USA: Georgia | collected... | reverse complement strand
GCAACCACGCAAAAAGGCGTGTTCCAAATGTTCCAGCAAAACAACTTGTTCCTGAGACGTTCTAAAATACGTATGGAACACCTGTCTAATATCTTCTTCTCATGTCTTAGCATTGTTCCAAAGCAAGAATACCCTTAATAATAATAAAATAATATATATATATATATATGTTCCGAGTGTTGTTCTGGTTTTTACAAAGTCAGTCTGGGAAATTTTCTTTTTTAATTTTCAGGGGAAGTTGCAAGGGGTCGTTTGGGATCAAGCCTTGACTTTTTTCCTACCAGTAGGACTTTTATTATTTGGCTTTTATGGATTTTGGTCGCTGGTACTCATTGCATTTCTGCCTACATTTTAAGCACACCCCCTCGCCAAACTACACGTTCCAATACATCACGACATTATTTCCCTTGCGTTCTGCGTTCTGTTCCAGTATAATTCCCGTCTCAAGAACACACTGAATTTCACGGAACTTTGGAACACGCTATGAACCCCAACCTGCTAGACCTCGATCCCGCCCTCATGCAATCGTTTGAAGCCCAAGTCAAGGCCAACACCATCACACGCACCGCCGATGACATAAAAGCCCTGCAAAACAAGCGCAAGGCCAGCGGCAAACCAACCCTGCGACAAACCCGAGATCAGCGTGCGTTCGATGTGCGGGTCAAATCTTTAAAGCCTAACGAAGATATGCTCAAGCGCCTGCGTTCACTTGCAGTGGGTAATTATTTTGTAGTGCCTGCAACTGAGGCCGTGGCCATTCGCAACATGACCGCCCGTGAACTGCGAGATCGTGGCATCAAATACACCACCACCAAGTTTGTTTTTGGTCGGCATGAGTACGTCAAAGTGCATAGACACAACCCCATACACGACAAAGAGTAGCAGTGCCCTGCTTCACAGGTAGCACTCGCAGGCTCGTTCTGGAACACGAGGGTAAGTGATACGTTTGATGTTGTTTCATCATGTCTTGACTTGACAAGCCCTTTCTTATATGGTACAATGGTGTAACCATTTGGGAAATCGTGCCCATACATAGGTTTTTCCTACCGAGTAGGAAAGTTCTTTAAAAACATATTAAGCGTATGTGCCCCAACACATACAGTAAACCGTCGCTCGGAACTAATGTAATACGAGAAACATAAAGGGGGAAAGCATTGCATCGTGTCACAACATCTGCCATGCCCTGAACCCTTCCATATGTGAATAGACGTGCTGTACCCAGTCAGCATACTAGTTGTACTCAGCTAGTAAAAAGCAAAACGATACTGCCTAAATGTGTGGCTTGCTCTGTACCACAGTACAACAAGCCTAATGCATGAAGTGCGTGCGAGAGTGTGGGTTCATTTTATATATGTGGGGTTGTCAAACCTTAGAACCTGTGCCGAACGCAATGCCAACACCTGCAAGGAACACGGACTGACACAGTCAGGATATACGTGAACGACGAACACTATCGCAGTTAAAAAACAGATGCCAAACCAAACAAAGAGTAAGCACTACGCATGGTGAAACCACCGTGTCAACAATACAACAAACAAGTTGTATGCAACTGGGAGGGGATTCGTGTCCCCTCTTGGGTGTGTACCACACCTTCCTACTTGGTAGGAAAAACTCAACTCGAAACGGAGAAATGAAATGAAAGTAGCTGAACTAATCCAAGCCCTGAGTGAGATGCCACAGGATATGCCTGTGCATTTCTGGGCGAATGGCGAACGCCAAAACATCATCGAAGTAAGCAACGTGGGTGATTGCGTTGACCTGTATGAGGAAGAAACATCATGAGTTTAGAAATCAGAACCCGTATTGAAAATCTCAAAGACGAGATCAAAGCGCTAGAAGAATCAGACATCGTCACGCCCATCATGGTGCGTGCGTGGGTTGGCTCGGACAACATGAGCGTTGATGCGCTCATCAACTTTGCAACTCAGTGTATCAATGAAATACCGCACTTTAAGCACAGCGTGCAAGAGTATTGGGAGGATCAGCTTGAAGACACGATGGATTGGTCAAAGACCACGGCCATGTGGGATGGCGAAGACTGGCTGTTTGCAGGCGTACCGCCCGAAGCAGGATGGCCGTCAGGTCAGACTTGCTTCAGCGAGCGAGAGTTGGGTATGTGCATATCACCTGAGAGGGCGATCAAGGCGCTTAAGGCGTGGGTAGCAGAAAGCAAAGGGGAAGCATCATGAACTTAACATCAATCTTGTACGCCATCGGGTTCACCCTTGGCTTTTGCCTGTGCCTGTTTGTAGGGTGGGATGCGGATGGCAATGCCTTTCGTCAGGCGTTCCTTGTGTTCGCTGGCTTCTGCTTCGGCGGTATGGCAGTCATGGTGATTGAGGCACTCGACGCATGACCCACTACCACTTACCCATTTGCACCTGCTGTTATGCAGAACGGATACCACCTGCCCGATCCAAGCTCGGATACCGCACCTGCATGACCTGTGGGGAAGCACAGGCCAAGGCACGCAAGCACACCATTGTGCCCATGCCTAAGAGTAACTACATCGTAGTGACCGACAGATCACTGCTACTCAACCTCAACTCATCACACAAGGGAGGCCGATAGAAATTCCTACTCGGTAGGAAAAACGGTTCGTGGTGTGCCGTCTCACACCACATCTTTGAAACTAAACGGAACCTATATGGAAACTACATATAACCCAAAGCAAATGCTCGACGTATTCTGGGGGGCAGCTCTCATCCTGAAACGTGGCGTGCCCGTGTATCATTACTACAACGCATCTCCTGACTATGATTGGACATGCAACGACCCCTATCAGTTGTTTCCTCGTGTTACCACACGGGATCGTGATTACACCCGTGCTTGGCACGCACATCAGCAACAGCAACACACCATCCATCCTGTAGTCATCAAGGCTATGGGTATGGCACGGCCTGACGATTGGCAACAACTGCTTCTCGAATGGCCACACAAGGCACAGTCCGACCCATCACGCTTGGCATACACGGCCAACGAGCGCAAGGGTGTTGACGACAAGCAAGCCATCACCACGATTGGCAAGTACTTGACCAAGCACTTCAGCACACTGCCTGACCATGCGATACGTGACCTAGCTGCTTTGTGTGGCAAGGGTGAGTGCTTCATTGTGAACACCACAGTGCAGATGATCTACCACCTAGAACGTGGGCCGAAGTCTTGCATGCAGTGGGGCGAAAGCAACCCTGACGATCACCCGTACCAAGCGTATGCACCCGAGCATGGATGGGGCTTGGCTGTGCGTACCCTGAACGGTGACACAGTAGGCCGTGCACTTGTGGTAAAGAACGAAGGTGAGAAGTACTTTGTGCGTAGCTACTTCCGCAACGATGACGGGTACTCAGGCCGTGACGATGTGCTCGAAGCGTGGCTCAAAGAAGATGGCTATGAGCACCGTGGTGGTTGGAACTATGGCCAAAGGCTCAAGTTCATCGATGACAGCAACGACTGTGGGTTTGTTGCACCGTACCTTGACGGCTGTAATCAGATCGTATCCGTGGTGGGTAACACGCTTGTGATTGATGACGATGGTGAGTACGAGTGTTCCAACACCAACGGTGATGCAGATCATACAAACAGCAATGACTGCGCAGATTGTGGCGACCGTATCCGTGAGGGTGACGGGTATTGGGTGGGCTATCACGAAGACAACCTTGTGTGCTCAAGCTGTGAGGATAGCTATCGCCTAGGCCGTGGCCGTAATGGGCGTGAGTACCGCTTCAGCGAAGAGGTTGCCGTGTATGTGGAGTCACGAGATGAGCACTACCACCAAGATTATTTGGAAGATAACAACATCGTTGAGCTTGAGAACGGTGAGTATGAACACGTTGATGAAGCGATTGAGATCGATGGCAACTTCTACACCGTGGACGATGACCGCATCTGCTTGTTCCAAGATACCCAAGAGTGGGGCTTGCAGTGTGACGGCTGGCAATGCGTGGCCTCATGCGATTGGTACACCGACAGTGTCGAGTGCGTGGAAGTAGATGGTGAGAAGTATCACCCTGACAACTTAGACAGGGGAGGTGACCTGAAACCATAACCGCTGTCGAAACAGACAACAAATAATTCCTACCCGTAGGAAACTTTAACTTAAGAAACATTATGAAAACTAAATCTATCCTTTACAAAACTTTGACCCGTGCTCTCTCGATTGCACGGCCACACAACACAACTGCAACTGCGTACTTCACCCAGTGGCTTGAAGATCATGTGCCCAAACACTTGACCGATAAGACATGGCGTGACGTGGCGGGCAACCTGCACGTGGATGCTCGAAGCCTTGGCACACACAAAACGCTGTTTGTTGCCCATGTGGATACGGTGCACAAAGAAGTAGCACCCAACAAGTTCACCAAGACTGCGACACATTGGCGTGCTGATGGTGCGCCCCTCGGTGCTGACGATGGTGCGGGTTGTGCGATGCTGATGCACATGATGTGTGCTGGTGTGCCTGCCTACTACGTGTTCACACAAGGCGAAGAGAAGGGCGGCATCGGTGCAACGCACCTGTTCGAGAACTACCCACAACTGCTCAGTGAATTCGATAGAGCCATTGCGTTCGACAGGCGTGCCAATGACAGCATCATTACCGATCAAGCGTATGGCAGATGCTGCTCTGATTCTTTTGCACAACATCTCAGCGATGAACTCAACCTAGCAGATGATGGGTTTTTCTACAGCCCTGACCCATCAGGTGTGTACACCGACACGGCAGAGTTTGTAGCCGTGATACCCGAGTGCACCAACATCAGCGTGGGCTACGACCGTGAGCACAGCAATGAGGAATCCCTTGACATACTGCATTTCCATGCGCTGTCCAAAGCTGTACTTAAAGTGAAGTGGGATCAGCTACCTACCGAGCGTGAGCCGGGTGTGTATGAGCAAGAGAGTAAATACTATGCAGGGTTCGGCAATGTATATGGCACAGGTATGTGGCAGTACGACACGCAAGATGAATTGGATTACAAAGAGATGTTGTATGACGCACTGTATGACGCTGAGTTCGGCAAGCCCCATGAACTACTGTTCATGATTGGTGAAGCGGTGTATCCCGAAGACCCAGAGATGGCGATCAAGCACATGGACAAACGATTGATCGACCACAAGCTGATCGACAGGGCTATGTACATGGCCAAGTCAGTAGATGTAGACACAGTATTGTGCACGCTGTTTGAAATGTTGCACACAACACATTAAGGGGGAAGTATGACTGCAATGACTAAAACACAGATGGTAAACGCCTGTGCTGACTACGAAGTGGAGTGGTTCTTTGATAGAGAACCTGCGGAACAGAGGGAAGTGTTCCGACACATTCAAGTGCATGGGTTTAGAGGGTTCATGAATGACCCCGATGAAAATTTGTTCGCCTCTTGTGTACACAAGGGCATCTTTTTAATGGAGGAATGAAATGAAATACATAGTAAGAAACCACAACGGCACGTTGCTTGGAGAGTTTGATACCAAGCACGAGGCTGAACTGGATGCGCAAGAGTATATGTACCAAACAGGCAACGCTGCCTACATCGAGGAGGTAACCAAATGAAACCAAAGACCTATATGCAAGTCGCCTACCGTGAGTGGTGCGCAAAGACATTCCCTGATTACCACGTCAAAGACTTCCCTTGTCAGGGGCGTATGTATCAGGTATGGGAGGCGGCATGGTACGCCAGTATGGAATACGTCAAAGACAGAGTAAAAGAAATTGAATAACCAAAGGAAACATTATGCAAGGACTAGACGCACACTACGCCAACCTGTTGGCTGACCACCAACGGATGCTTGACGAGCAGGCACAGAAGGAAGAGGAACAGGATCAGGAAGAAGACTTCACGTCTGAAGATATGGCATTCATGAAGTCGTATCTACGTTGTGTAGCCGTGGGTACACGGGAAGATGTGATGCACTTCTTACGGCCAACCAACAAGTACGTCATGCCTGACTACATCTTTGAATCAATCGAAAACGCATGGCTCGTATGGGCTGATGCATTAGCTTATGTAAGGGAGAAATGAAATGACCGAGATGGAAACGTACCACAAGAACCTATTGGTTGAAGAGCAGCAGTGGCTTGCCAAGCAAGCTGAGATTGACAAGCAGATAGATGAACTCAAGCCGTGGATCAGTAGCTTGCTTAGTGACAACCACCCCGCTGAACTAGCACGCCTGACAGGGCTAGACGATGTGATCTGTAAGAAGGCAGTGCATCGCCTGTACATGGACGGGTTCAATGACCGCAACTGTTGGAAGCCCGAGCGATCGGGTGACATCTGGGTTATCTATGGCCTGTCCACAGATGAGTGGATAGATGAGGATGGCAATTACCTTGGCTTCGATACCAAGCGTGAAGCTGAAGATTACATCAAGAGGACATTCAAATGACACCAAAAGAAATTGAAGAACGCTTCGGCAAAGAAGCATTGAATATGCTGTACGACTGCCTGCTACAGAACCCTGTGCATGACCTAGCAGATTGGATTCTTGCGTACCACACCAGTGAACAGATCGGTGCGTGGATTACACAACTGCAAGAAGATATGGAGGACGAGTCATGATGACACGTTGGGAAAAATTTGAACGCGTGCTGTTACTCATAGCAGTAATGGTACTTCTTGCTGATCTTTTTTATTGGAGGCCATGATGTAGATACTACAAACACAATTTGACACAACGACCTTTATCATGTATACTTAACCTTGTTAAGTCAGAAACTTAACTATCTTTTGAAACTAAACGGAAACATAAACTATCATGGATATAATCCTTAAAACCGCTAAAGACGCATCACGTTTGCTCAATGCTATTCGTGCCCAATACATCATCGTGTTACCTACGGGTGAGCAGATCATCGAGGGTGATCTCAAACTGCACGTACCCGATGCCACCCCACCCAAGAAAAAGCGTGCGCAGTCACGTAACCCCCTTGGGTATTTGCGTGGTCACCTCATGCCCTACCTCAAGCCAATGAAGGTGGGTGACGTGGCCGTGATCCCAATTCCTAACAACTCTGATGTCAAAGAGATTCAAGGCTCAGCCGCATCCATGTCCAACGTGTTGTGGGGTAAGGGTAACTACAAGACCATGCGCAACAACGACACGGGAAATGTCGAAGTTCTCCGCATGGGCTGAGAACTGGTGGCCTTTTATGAACACGACCAAACTTAAATTGGCTCGCAAGCTTTGGTGTGTGGGGGACGTTCCCTCACACGTTCAACGCCACAACATTCGTGCATGGGTTCGTTCGGTTCGTTACCTCGGTGACAACTGGATTTCCCTGCGCAGGGTGGAGCGTCTCACCAATCCTTCAACTTAATTTTTTCCTACTGGTAGGAAACATCTTTAACGAAACTGTTATGAAACACAAATCACTATCATCATCTGCAATGCTGCTTGACATGAACATCTCTGTATACACAGGGCGCAAGCAAGACAAGGTCACAGCCGAAGAGGTCAACCTTGCCAAAAACACCCGATCCAGTAAAGCTGCTTCGGTTTACAAGTCACTGTTCGTAGGTGACGCTGATCTGGAGGCAATCAATTCACACGCTGGTAAGGTGCGTACATGGTTGTATTCAGTAACCCTGCCGTGGTCTGACTCAGGCACACGGCTTGTGCCGACCAAAGCTTTCTTTGACATCTCCCATGATCTGGGTGAACACGAGAAGGAATTCGATCGCTTGGTTCAGCAGTTTGTAACTAACTACGGGGTCAAGATTTCTTCTCAGGCGTTCAAGCTTGGCAAGTTGTTTGACCCTGTCGAGTACCCAACTGTGGAAGCCATCGAGCATAAGTTTGGCCTGCGGTATCACTTCACCCCTGTACCTGAAGCGGGTGACTTCCGTGTCGATATTCCCGCAGAAGCGGCTGAGCAACTCAAGTCTAGGTTCGAAGCGGCTACGACTACCCGTATACGTGAGGCCATGCAAGAACCTTGGAATCGCTTGTACGAAGAGGTGCAACACATCCGCGATAAGATGATTGCCAAGGAAGACGGCAAGCCACAAAAGTTATACCAATCCATGCTCGACAACGCATTGGGTCTGTGTAGTACCTTGAAGTCATTGAACATCTTGGATGACCCTGACTTGGAAGCGGCACGCCGCGCCCTTGAACTATCTCTGACTGACGTGGACATCAAATCTTTGCGTGAGTCACCCGAGATGCGCAACTCCATCATCACCAAAATGGATGAACTGAAAGATAAATTCTCATTGGACATTTAATATGAAATACCAACAACCACCTGATGATCCCAAGATGCGCGTAGAGATCGACGATCTGTACGAAGCCCTGTTCAAAACCATTTCACAAAGCGGCGGCATGCGTGTTGACGTTGTGATTAACGTACTGCTACGTATGCTTTGCGCTATTGTTGTCGAACATAACGCAGATAAAGAAACCCTGATGGGTGCGACCGAAGCTTGCTTCGATGCCACACTTGCGGCCAAAGACCTATTCGATAAACACGAATCAACCCTTCAATAACCAACTGGAAACATTATGCAAACTACTATGTCATACAACGAAACCGTTGACTTCATCTGTGCTGTAGGCACGGAGGTAACCCCGATCGTGGAAGGCCACATCGGTTCTGGCAAATCATCTTTGATCCATGCCATTGGCAAGCGATTCCCCAACCACCGCAAGGTGTACATGGACATGACTGTGATGCACGAGGGTGACTTTCGTGTACCTGCGGTCAACCATACAACCAAGACCACCGAGTTCTACTACAACGAATCGTTCGGGCTAGATAGCGACACGCCTGTGGTGCTGATGCTGGATGAGTTCGGCAAGGGTTCACGCTCAGCGCAAGATGCGGCACTGCCACTGCCTGTTGAGAGACGGGCGGGCAACAAGTATCTGCACAAAGAATCCATCGTGTTCATGACCACCAACCTAGGTGGCGAGGGTGTGGGCGATATGCTCAAGCCTCATCACCGCAATCGTGTGACATCCATACGCATGGCCAAGCAGACAGGTGACGAGTGGGTTGAGAACTATGCACGGCTGAACAACATTGCACCCGAGGTCATCATGTGGGTAGGCGAGCGACCCGATGCCTTGCACTCATACGAGATGTACGACAACCCCGATGACAATCCGTTGATCTATCACCCCAAGGCACAGCGGTCTGCGTTCGTGACGCACAGATCATTGGAGCAAGCATCCAAGATCATCAACAAGCGTCACTTGTTTACACCCAATGCGTTGGAGACAGCGTTGATTGGCACGATCGGTGCACCTGCTGCCCTTGATATTCAGTCATGGATTTCTATGGGTGACTCATTGCCCAAGCGTGCCGAGATCATCAGCAACCCCGACACCGCCCGTTTGCCTGACCAAATACCAAGCCGGTTGATGCTTGCGTACCAAGCCTTGAACTGGGTGACCGAGGATACGCTCGACTCATGGATGACGTACATGGCCCGTATGCAACGCGAGGTGCAAGCCTTGTTCTGTACCAGCATCATCAAGAAAGAAAGCAAGCAGTTTGTTCTTGACAACGATCAGTTCACCAAGTTCGCTATCTCCAAGCAATACTTGTTTGCGTGAGGCCACCATGCAACTAACACCTTCACAACGCCTTGAGCGTGCTCACGTATCTCTGCTACGTGACAAAGAATATACGTGGTTGGTAGGTATCATCCCTATGGGCAAGAATGAAGTAGTGGATGACCCTAGCATCACAGCACGTACCGATGGCCTAGATGCTCAATACGGTATGCAGTTCATTGAGAAGCTGACTGATGCTGAACTTATGGGGCTTGTGCTCCACGAGAAGATGCACTGCGCATTCAAACACTTGCGTACGTGGTCGTACCTGCATGACGAAGACCATGAGCTTGCGAACATGGCGTGTGACTACGTCATCAACTTACCCATCCAAGATAGATACTACAAAGATCAGTTTGTAAAACTACCTGACGGTGGGTGTGTCGATGAGAAGTACCGCGACATGGATGCAGGTGAGGTGTTCAAGCTACTCAAGCAAGACAACAAGCAAGGCAAGAAGCCCAAGGGCTTTGACCAACACGATTGGGACGGGGCATCCAAGCTGACCGATGAGCAAGCTGACGAGCTAAGCAAGGCAGTTGACCAAGCGTTACGGCAAGGCAACATCTTTGCAAGCAAGGCAGGCGCAAACGTTGACCGCAACATACTTGAGATGCTCAAGCCCAAGGTGGATTGGCGTGAGGCACTGCGTGACTTCATAACCAACTGCAAGCCCGGTGATGACTACACATCGTACAGACGCATCGACCGCAGGTTCATGAGCCAAGATGTCATGGCGCCCACATCGTACAGCGACAGCGTGTTTCGTATTGCCCTTGGTGCAGACACATCAGGCTCGATTGATAACAAGGTGTTGGCTACGTTCCTTGCAGAAGTACAGGGCGTATGTGATTCGGTTAAACCCGAACTTGTGGACTTGATGTATTGGGGGCACAATGTAGCGGCACACGAAATTTACGAAGCTGATTCGATTAGTACACTGCATCAAAGCACACGGCCCAAGGGTGGGGGTGGTACAGAACCGAGTTGCGTCACACGCTATATGCGTGAGCAGCGCATTGTGCCGGACTGTATTGTGATGTTGACGGATGGTGACGTGTTTGGTGACTGGGGTGGTGACTGGCCAGCCCCTGTGCTTTGGTGCATCAACAATAAACACATAGTCGCACCGCATGGAGTCACGGTGCACATCTAAGGAAGTAATGGAACGGAACCCAAAATGTATGTACCGGATTGTGAAGATGCCCACGTCAGGGCGTTGGAAGGTCACGGTATTCCTAGGCGCAGAAGCTAAGCTGAACGCGTCTTATACCCACGAAGCATTGCCCGAGTGGATACGTAAAGACATTGCATTGCTAAGCATGGTGCACCACATGGATGACATACCTTCCATTGGGCATCGGCTAGGCGATGTGTATTGGTTAACACCAAAGGATAAAGATGAAAGCTGTACTGGAGTTTAACTACCCCGAAGATGAGCGTAACTTACTGTATGCAATCAAGGGTAAAGATATGTACGTAGCCCTTGTAAACATCAGGCTACGTGTAGCCGAACAACTCACTCACAAAGCGGATATGGCCTACACACTGGAGGGTGTGCGGGACATCATTGATGATATTTTTTATGAACTAGGGGAATAACATGGATGAAGAAACACGGGAGATGGATTTGCAACTAGCCGACTTGATGTCTGAGAACAAACGGCTAAAGAAGGTTGAACAAGCAGCCCTTGCTGTAATGAAAGCGTTTGGCAACAGCATCGACTACAACACATGGGACAAAGCACTTGATGCGCTAGAGGCCGCGCTGAAGGAGAAGCCATGACTGACTGCCCAAACTGTGAGTACCACAGGAAACGAACGCAACTGTGGCGTGATGAAGCCTACAAGCAAGCGGGGCATCCGTTGCCTGAGCGTGAGTGGGTAGGGTTGACGGAGGATGAGGTGTTTGCACTCAGCAACACAATGCCGTATGCAGATCGTTTTGAATTCGCTAAAGCCATTGAAGCCAAACTCAAGGAGAAGAACACATGACCAAAAAACTAACCAAAGAAGAAGCATTGCATTTCATCACAACGTGGCGTGATTCTCTTGACGAACCACGGGTAGAAGATGGCTACTGGCACGATGTTTCTGACGACCTGCATAATTACTTTGAAGCTACTGAGGAACGCGATTGGATGGGTGTAGGTGATGAAGCTACGAAGGTGTACAACATCATGTTCATGGATGAAAACGAGAAGCCAATCAATGTTGACAACGAATCCCCTATGGCTAGCGTTTGGAGGGCGGCATCAGCACAGGCAGCGCATGGTGTATGGCAGTCAGTAGCAGATGCGTTTGGCCTGAACGTTGATGTGTTGGAATCTGTATTAGAAGATTGGTATTTGTTATGGGGTGAAGATAAGACCCCGCCACCACCAATCACGATGGGCGAGTTTATGAAACGTTATAAAGCGGAATACAAAGCTTGGGAAAAGGAAAAATTATTATGAACGATGACGATGACATTCAAGAATACGAATCATCCGGCTGGCGCAAGCGTCAGATTGGATACGACCCCACCAACATACGCAACGCTACGCTAGAAGAAGTTGCGCAAGAGATTGAGAAGATGACCGCGTTTGGCAAGGATACGATCGACAGCTTCGTGGTGTTTATAAGGGAGATGAAACATGAACGGTTTCGTTAGGCGGCAGTTAGCTATCGGTAGCATACAACCCGTGCATAAATTAAAAGAGTGCTCACAGTGCAACGAGATGAAACCACCCGAAGGTGGGATTCAAATGAGCCATACCAAGTGGCACTGCGCAAGATGCTGGGCCAACGGAGTAATAAGCAGGAAATTAAAAAATGCCAAGACCCAAACCACCTGAACCAATAACAATAAGATACATAAAAATGTCTGACAGACAGTGGATTATGTTTAACGAACTCGGAGGCGCTGATTGGTTACGCAAGCTGGTTGAAAAGAAAGCCCCGATGCCCAAGCAGTACTACGACAAACTCTTACAGGAAAAACAAAATGATTGAACCCGTAAAGCAACTAGAACTATTCCCCACCGCAAATGATATGCAGGTGGGCGGTGACCACTACATGGACAGGGCCATACAGCCTTGGGACTACATCGTCAGTAATGACCTTGGCTTTCTTGAAGGCAACATCATAAAGTACGTCACACGCTGGAATTACAAGGGTGGGGTGGATGACTTACGTAAGGCACAGCACTACTTAGCAAAGTTAATAGAAACACAGGAGAAATAACATGAACGTTGGTAATTCACGTACCCAAGATGAAATTGATAAGTTGATGCAAAAGCTTGCGTCTCTACCCAAGGCAACAACAGATGCCGCACCCACGCCTGAGAAAAAAGCAAACGATAAGTGGAAACACAAATCTCTTGCAACAGCACGGGGTGGGCGCATCAATAGAACAAAAGGCAAGTGATGGCACAGACACCTGAAGTCAAAGTCAAAGCCCGTGTGCGTGCCATCCTTGATGCACTGGGTATCTACTACTTCATGCCCCCTGCCAACGGATACGGCAGGCAAGGCATCCCCGACATCATCTGCTGCATGGCTGGCAGGTTCGTAGCCATCGAGTGCAAGGCAGGCAAGGGTCAACTGACTGAACTACAAAAGCGTGAGCTAGATAAGATTGCAAACGCCGATGGCCTGACATACATTGCACGAGAAGATAACTTAGTGGAACTTAAAGCTATGCTACAAGAAGAGATAGCACCTACACACAAACGCGTGGTTGTCAAACGAATCCCTGCGCCCCCCGGCACGGTATACAAATCAGCAAGCGAGATCATCATCGAAGAAGGTCTTGATGTATTGGCTAGAAGGAACTCATGAACCTAATCACAATTGACTTTGAAACTTACTACGATCAGAAGTACAGCCTGACCAAGATCAGTACGGAAGAGTACGTACGTCACGCTAGGTACGAAACGATTGGCTTTGCGTACAAGATAAACGATGAACGCTGTGTGTGGGTGACAGGCACTAACGAGCACATCCAAAAGGTACTGGACACTTTGCCTTGGGATGACTCACTTGTGCTGGCACACAACACCATGTTCGATGGTGCAATCTTGTCGTGGCGATACGGCATCAAGCCCAAGGGCTGGTTAGATACCATGAGCATGGGGCGTGCCCTGCATGGCGTAGATGCCAGCGTGTCCCTTGCATCAATGGCTTTGCGTTATGCTGTGGGTGAAAAGGGTACAGAGGTTATGAACGCTGTGGGTGTAGGGCGTGAGTTCTTTAGCCCCGATGCCCTTGCCAAGTATGGTGCGTACTGCCGTAATGATGTGGAGTTAACGTACAACATTTTTCAGCACATGATGCTCTTGGGTTTCCCCAAGGGTGAACTCAAGCTGATTGATCTGACGCTGAGTATGTTCATTCATCCCGTGCTCAAACTTGATACTGAAGCCTTGAAAGCGCACCTTGTTGATACGGTGGCTCAGAAGAAAGCCCATCTGGTCAGCGCACTGCAAGCCGTGGGCAAGCAAGACCTTGCGGTCAAGCACATCCTTGGTGACGAGGAAACGCAGACAGAGGTACGCAAAACGTTGATGAGCAACAATCAATTTGCTGAAATGCTCAAGGGTCTGGATGTGGAACCCCCTATCAAGATCAGCCCCACTACGGGTAAACCCACACTGGCATTGGCCAAGAGTGACGAGGGATTTAAAGCCCTGCTTGAGCACGAAGACCCACGGGTGCAAGCCCTGTGCGCGGCACGCATCGGAACCAAGTCAACGCTTGAGGAAACCCGCACTCAGCGGTTCATCGACATCAGCAAGCGTGGGGCGTTCCCCATACCGCTGAAGTATTACGCTGCCCACACCGGAAGGTGGGGCGGTACAGATTCAGTTAACTTGCAGAACCTACCTAGCCGTGGGCCGAACGCAGGCAAGCTGAAGAAGGCGATCCTCGCACCCGAGGGTTATGTGTTCATTGACGCTGACTCAGCCCAGATCGAAGCCCGTACGTTGGCTTGGGAGGCAGGTCAGGATGATTTAGTAAAGGCATTTGCAAATGGCGAAGATGTATACAAGATCATGGCTTCGGCTATATATGGCACGACAGTTGACCAAGTTACGGCTGGTGGGAGGTTTGTCGGGAAAACAACGATCCTTGGTGCGGGGTATGGCATGGGGGCGCCCAAGTTTAAGGCGCAACTTAAAACATTCGGAATGGATATTGAAGAGAGCGAATCAAAACAGATCATCGAAACTTATCGCAACACATACCCCATGATCCCTGCCCTGTGGCGTGAAGCGCAAGAAGCCATCAAGTGCATGATGCGTGGCATGACCATGAAGCTGGGGCGGGATGGCCTGCTGACTGTTGATGAGAAAGGTATCCTCCTCCCGAACGGGCTACACATTTACTATAACGGCTTGGGTGAGTTCATTGAAAATGACAAGCGGCAGTTTACATATCAAACCCGCAACGGCCCCAATAAAATATATGGTGGAAAAGTTGTTGAGAACTTCACACAAGCTATTGCAAGGTGTATCATTGGCGATCAAATGCTAAAAATTGCTAAGCGATACAAGGTCGTGCTTACCGTGCACGATGCTATTGGTATTGTCGCTAGGCAAGAAGAAGCCGATGAAGCACGTGCTTATGTGGAATCCTGCATGCGTTGGGTTCCGTCATGGGCTGAAGGTTTACCAGTCAACTGCGAAAGCGGTATGGGATTGAGTTATGGCGACTGCTAAAGAAATATCTGCGAGGGCAGATGAGTACCGGCGGTTGGTTGCTATTTTGTGTATGTATGAAAAAAACTATGCAAAAGTAGGAAGGCAACTAGGTTTATCAAGGAACAGGATAACGCAATTGGTCGATCGATTTGATCGTGATAACAGACAACTAGCTATGAAGCCTCGCTTACCAGACACATTGCTGCGTGAATTACAACCGCTTGAAGAAGATTTAAAGTCAATCATAGAAAGCATCTAATGGCAAAGATTCCCGCATGGTCATTCAGTAGCCTGAAGACATTTACCACATGCCCCAAGAAGTTCTACCACACCAAGGTGGTCAAGGATGTCAAGGAACCCGAGGGTGAGCAAGCCCTCTATGGCAAGTTGGTACATGAGGCCGCTGAGTTGTACATTCGGGATGGCAAGGAAATCCCTGAGAAGTTTGCCTTCATCAAGCCTGCGCTCGATAGCCTGCTTAAGATGCAGGGCGAGAAGTTTTGTGAATTAAAGATGGCACTGACTGAGAAGCTTGAGCCATGTGACTTCTTCGCCCCTGACTGCTGGTTCCGTGGCGTGGCTGACCTGCTGATTGTTGACCGTGAGAAGGGCGAAGCCCGTGTGATTGACTACAAGCTTGGCAAGTCCCGCTACGCTGACCTAGGGCAGTTGGAACTCATGGCACTTGCGGTGTTCAAGATGTTCCCAGAAGTCAAGAAGGTCAAGGGCGGCTTGCTGTTCCTAGCCGAAGATAAGTTTGTACCAACTATGTTTGAAGTAGAACAACAGCACAGGTACTGGGGCAACTGGATGCCCAAAGTCATGATGTTGGAAGGCGCCTACAGCGCAGATATTTGGAATGCAAAACCCAACGGTTTGTGTAAGAATTACTGCTGGGTATCGTCCTGCGCCCATTGTGGAAGGAAATGATATGCAACACCAAGGCAAGAAGAAAGATTCGTTTACCGTTGGGCTATCCCCTGACTTGACAAACATCCATGTGAAAATTAAAGATGTAGCCGAGTGTAGTCGCCCATCAGTACAAAAAGATATTCATGCTGCGGTTCAAAGGTATTTAAACAAAGCTACAAACCGAGTCCGTACAGAGGAACCATCATGCCCTACGTAACCAAAGCCAGACCCTACAAGAAAGAATACCAACAGCAGTTGGACAGAAATGAATTACCTACTAGAAGAAAACGTGAACAAGCCCGTGACCTATACGACAAAGAAGGCATTGACCGTGCGGGAAAAGATATTGACCACAAGCGCCCTTTATCTAAAGGTGGAAGCACGGCCAAGAGTAACCTGCAACTCAAAGCGCCGAGCGCCAACCGTTCATTCAGCCGCAACAGCGACCACACCGTGAAGGTAAACAAACCCAAGAAGAAATAATAATACGTGCCGCGTCAGGTGTGAGTGGCGGCACGGGGGGCTTTTTAAAGTTGAACCCGCAAACCGCATCAGTCAGAGTTTTTACTATTCCGTTTAGATGATCTGACCGATTGACACCCGTAAGGTGTCACTTAGCGATCGAAGTGGACGTCACTTTCGGTCTGTTTTGCATTGGAGAATGTATGGAAATCATTGACGGAAAAGCATTAAAACTTAAATTAAAGAACCCGTACAGGGTCTTGAACGTGATACCCAAGAGCGCATTGCTTGAGGAAGGCCCCATCAGTACAGTGATGGTGCACTGGGGCTTGGAAGAAGCGCAGGTATTAAAAAACTTGAAGGTCAAGAACGTACCATCCCCCATCGTTGCCAAGTACAGTTGGCCGGGTATCTATCAGCCGTTCACACACCAGAAACAAACAGCCGCGTTCCTTACCCTGCACCGCCGTGCCTTCTGTTTCTCAGAGCCGGGAACTGGTAAAACTTTGTCTGTCACGTGGGCGTGTGACTACTTGATGAACGCCAAGCACATCAAACGTGTGCTCATTATTTGCCCTCTCTCAATCATGCAGTCAGCATGGCAGAACGATATTTTCAAAGGGGCTATGCACAGGAAGGTTGGCATTGCCTACGGCAGTAAAGAAAAACGTCAGCAGGTCATCAACTCAGATGCTGAGTTCGTCATCATCAACTACGACGGTGTGCCCATTGTGGAAGACGACATCGTCAAGGCTAACTTTGACATGATAGTGATCGACGAAGCCAACGCCTACAAGACTGCAACCACCACACGCTGGCGCACCCTGAACCGGATTGTCAAACCCAACATGTGGTTATGGATGTTGACAGGAACCCCTGCCTCACAGTCACCCCTTGATGCGTATGGTCTGGCTAAGCTAGTTAACCCATCGGCTGCACCCCGAAGTTTTTCCATGTACCGCGATCAGGTGATGAACAAGATCACTCAGTTCAAGTGGGCACCCAAACGGGAAGCAGAGCAGGTGGTCAGCACACTACTTCAACCAGCGATCAGGTTCACCAAAGAGCAATGCCTTGACCTGCCAGACCTACTGTACTCAGAACGTGAGGTTCCCATGACCGCACAACAGATACGCTACTACGAGAAGCTACGCAAGGTGATGGCTATGCAAGCGGCAGGTGAAGAAGTTACGGCAATCAACGCCGCCGCTAAGCTGAATAAGCTACTGCAGATTTCCTGTGGCGCAGTCTATTCCGATAGTGGTGAGATCGTGACCTTTGATTCAAGTAGCCGCACGGCAGTGCTCAAGGAAGTCATTGACGAATCCAGCCATAAGGTATTGGTGTTTGCCCCATACCGCCACGCCATTGAGATTCTGTTTGAAGAACTGCGTAGGGATGGCTACACGGTAGACGTGATACATGGGGGTGTACCTGCAGGCAGGCGCACTGAGATATTCCGTAAGTTCCAAGATGAGAAAGACCCGCAGGTGCTTGTCATACAGCCTCAAGCTGCATCACACGGTGTCACCTTACACGCGGCAAACACCATCGTCTGGTGGGCGCCCATTACATCTTACGAGACATACGCGCAAGCCAATGCACGTATCCACAGGGCAGGACAAGTGAACAAATGTTTGGTTGTCAAGCTCCAAGGAAGTCCAGTAGAGGCCAAGCTGTACAAAGCTTTAGAAACAAAAGAGTTAGCACAGTTCAACTTGATGGAACTTTATAAAGATGAATTCGACCTTAACAAATAAATTTATGGAGGTACTTGACAAAGTAAAGATAGGATGTATCATTAACCAAAAAACGAAACGGAAAGCAACATGGATATAACAGCAGATAAATTAGTACGCGTATACATTAAGATGCGCGATGCCCGTGCCGCCCTCAAAGCGAAGTACGAAGCAGAAGACCTTGCAATCAAAGAGCAAATGGGTTTGGTCGAATCAAACTTGCTTGAGACTTGCAAAGCAACGGGAGCCGAGAGTATCAAGACGGCCCACGGCACAGCGATACGTACAGTGCAAACACGCTACTGGACAGGCGACTGGGCTGCAATGCACAAATTCATACGTGACCATGACGCACTTGACTTAGTTGAGCGGCGCATATCGCAGTTGAATATGAAAGAGTTCCTACGGGAAAATCCTGATGTACTTCCAACGGGATTGAACGTGGATCACAAATATACTGTAACTGTCAGGAGAAGCTAAATTGGAAACTGCCCTTACGTTGGCGCAGGTGGCAAAGCTATTGCAAGTCGCACCGTCAACTGTTCACGCGCTTATTAAGGAAGAGAACCTTGAGAAGCGTATACCCTTTATCCGCGTTGGTAAGAACTATCGATTCTTCGCTAGTGACCTTGCCAAATTTTTTAACATTGACTTAGAAATCATTAACACTTTCATCAAAAAGGAAACACCAAATGTCTGACATCGCTCTCTTCTCCCAAGGTGGTAACACCCTCCCAGCCCACTTGCGTAACCTTGAATTGGATGCAACAACCAAAGCCCTGATGGGTGGCGGTGGTACAGGCAAACGTATCTCCATTCGTGGCGGTGTATTCCGCATGATTGTTGGCGGTAAAGAAGTTGCACAGAATGACGAACGCGCCATGAACGTGGTAGTCGTGCGCTCTGCTGAGAAAACATCCCGTCAGTACTATGCGGGTACATACGTGGAAGGCCAGAACTCTGCGCCTTCTTGCTCATCTAACGATGGCGTAACACCTGACAAGGGCGTCAAAGACCCACAGAGCACTAACTGTGCTTCATGCCAACAGAACATCAAAGGTTCTGGTCAAGGTGATAGCCGTGCTTGCCGCTTCAATCAGCGTATTGCCGTGGCTTTGGAAAACAATCTGTCAGGTGATGTGTATCAGTTGTCGTTGCCCGGTCAGTCGATCTTTGGCACAGGTGATAACGGCAAGATGCCCTTGCAACAATACGCCAAGTTCTTGGGCGGTCATGGTATCCCTGTGACAGCCGTTGTGACTGAGATGCGTTTTGATACATCCAGTGCAACACCGAAGCTGACCTTCCGCGCAGTGCGCCCCTTGTCTGTGGAAGAGTTGGCCGAGAGCAAAGCGCAAGGTGATTCAGCCGATGCGTTAGCCGCTGTGACACAGACTGTTCAGCAAGTGGATGGGGATGCACCGAAGCCTTCTCCTTTCATTGAGCCTGCCGCTAAAGCTGCTACCAAGACAGCCACTCAGACTGCCGAAGCCGCTGACGAACCCGTCAAACGTGCCGTGAAGAAAACGGAATCCAAAGACGTAGCTTCTGTGCTTGACGCATGGGCTGACGACAGCGACGAGTAAACCAATCGGGGGGAACGTCGTGCAATCTTAAGCTTGCGGACGAACGGCTAGTACCCCCACCTAACGAAAGACAGCGATGATTGGTTACACATTAGCCACCGTGCTAAAGAACAAGAAAGCTGATGGCAAGTTAGTCGGTGTAAAAATCGGCAGGGCTTGCATCAAGAAAAATATTCCGGTGAATAAGGTTGCCCAGATTGCAGGGGTCACAAAGATAACCGTTTATGCGTGGTTCAAGGGTGAGTATTCACCGCGCCCCGAAACCGCCAAGAAAATTCAAAACTATATTGACCGCCATTAAACCGAAGTACCCCTATGACATTGACCGAATTCTTAAGCGCAGTGCTGCCGGATACTGGCAAATACTGTGCGGTCGGCATCAAGCAGGAGAAGTTACGTACACGGTTTGCAACTGACATTCCATCTCTCATCACGGAAATACAAGACATCTACGGCGCTGACGCTGACACGTACTATGCGATGTTTTCGTTTGACCCTGAGATTACTCCACCCCGTAGGTTAGCTGCCAACGCATACAGAGCCAAAGCATTTTGGCTTGATCTAGACTGTGGCCCCACCAAGGATTACGCCTCGCGTGATCTGGCAATGGCGGCACTGGGACAGTTCTGCGCTGACCTTGACCTGCCTCAACCCATCTGCATCAACTCTGGTAACGGGGTGCATGCCTACTGGGTACTGCCTGAGAGTATTGACAAGAACACATGGCTACCTGTGGCCAAGCGTTTGAAGAATGTTTGCACTGAACGTAGTTTATTTGCTGACCCTGCTTGCACAACTGACATGGCGCGTATCCTTCGCGTGCCTGAAACACACAACTTTAAGAACCCTGACAACCCGCTTCCAGTGGAGTACATGGGTGGTGATGGCAAGGTTGACCTGTTTGATTTCGCCGCCGCCCTAGGTGCGCCCGAGCCAAGCCAGTCTACTGACACATTGCCCTTTGAAGTACCTGACTACATCAAGAACGCTGGGCCTGATGCGACTAGCAAAGCCCTGATGGGGCAGAACAATTCGTATCGTTTTGAAAAGATTATTGCTTTGAAGGCAGAGGGTTGTGGGCAACTCAACCACATCATGGAGCACCAGAAGCAGGTGCCAGAACCTTTATGGCGTGGTGGCTTATCCATTGCACAGCTTTGCGTAGATCGTGATACCGCCATCCATGAGATGTCGAATCAGCATGAAGGCTACAACCATTACGACACAGATAAAAAGGCCAGCGAAACCAAAGGCCCCTATACCTGCGCAACGTTTGATGACCTCAGACCCGGTGGTTGTAAAGACTGTAAGCACAAGGGCAAGTTTGGCTCTCCCATCGTGTTGGGTAAAGAGATCATTGAAGCAACTGAAGCAGACAACATCGTTACAACGGTGGACTCTAGCTCCAAAGATGTGCGGGTGTACAACGTACCTGCGTATCCGTTTCCCTTTTTTCGTGGCAAGCATGGTGGCATCTACCGCCGAGGCGACCCCAACAAAACGGAAGAAGAAGGCAACGACAAGCTGATCTATGAAAACGACTTCTATGTGGTCAAGCGTATGCACGATCCTGTAGCGGGTGAGGTTCTATGGATGCGACTGCATCTGCCAAGAGATGGCGTGCGGGAATTTTCAGTGCCTCTGGTTAGTGTGTTGTCAAAGGATCGCTTTCGTGATGCCATTGCAACGCAGGGTATGGCGGTGCTAGGTAAGACCGTTGATGAGTTAATGTTTTATGTTTCCCGTTGGGTAAAGGAGTTACAAATTATGGGACAAGCCGAAAAAGTACGTAGCCAGTTTGGATGGACAGAAGATAAGACGTTCATCCTTGGTGACCGTGAGATCACAACTACTGGGGTTAAGTACAGCCCCCCTGCAAGTTCAATCTTGCATGCCTGTTCATTGCTGACAAAGAAGGGTGAACTGGATGAGTGGAAGTCAGTTGTTAACTTCTATAACAACAATGGTATGGAGGCGCAAGCTTTTGCGTTCATGCTTGGGTTTGGCAGTGTGCTGATGCCCTTCACTCAGGTGCGTGGTGGTATCGTTAACCTGATGAGTCCGGGTTCTGGCACGGGTAAGTCAACTGTGCAGATGGCCATCAACAGTATCTGGGGGCAACCGTTCGACCTACTACTGCAAAACGATGATACGTACAACGCCAAGATTCACCGCTTTGGTGTGCTAAACAATCTGCCTGCAACGATTGACGAAGTGACCAACATGCGTGATGAGATGGTGTCGCAGTTGGCGTACGCTATTACCCAAGGTCGTGGCAAGAACCGCATGGAATCTCAGACCAATGCTGAGCGCATGAACAACACATTCTGGCGCTTGCTTGCAATCACTTCCTCTAATAGTAGTTTGTACGATAAGTTGTTTTCCCTGAAGGAATTTCCTGAAGGCGAGATGATGCGTATCATTGAGTTGAAAATCCACCGTGATGAGAAGCACTCGAAAGAGTTTACCGATGCACTGTTTGGCAAGCTGTTCACTAACTACGGCCATGCCGGTGAAGCTTTCCTGAAGTATGTAGTCGGCAATCTGCCTGAAGTTCTGGAAACCCTGCGTGATGTGCAACTGCGTTTGGATACAGCGGCAGGCTTGGGTCAGCGTGAACGCTTCTGGTCATCGATTGGTGCGCTGGGTATCACGGGCGGTTTGGTTGCCAACCAACTGGGGTTGATTGACTATGACGTCAAGCGCATCTTTAACTGGCTTGTGACTTTGCTCAAGAACAACAAGGGTGACATCAAGGCGGCTCCGACAGACGGCGCTACGGCAGTGGGTTCTTTTGTTATGGCCAACATCAACAACATCCTGTTGGTTAGGGATAACCCTGCTGAGAATGGCCTGCCTACTGCACCCGTCAGAGAACCAAGGGGTGAGCTGCTGATCCGGTATGAGCTTGATACCAAGCGCCTGTTCATTGTGCAAAAGAAGTTTAAAGAATGGTGCGCCAAGAATCAGGTCAGCTATCACGATACAGTCAACGCCCTGCGTAACACAGGTGTAGCTGTAGATTCCGTAAAGAAACGTATGGCAAAAGGTACGTTGATGGCAGCACCCCCCGTTAATGCGTTATTGATTGATGACACCATGAGCCATGTATTTGATGCGGAAGCAATACTGGCCATGCCAATCGAAGATGACGAAGATAGAAAAGCCGCTTGAGATTGAAGGGGTACAGGTTCAGATTGAGTGGCTTAAGTTCCGTATTGGCACTTCATTCTTTCTACCCTGTATCGCTCATGAACGCATGATCCGAGCTATCACCCAGCGTGCTGAAGATCGAGGCTTTAGGGTCAAGATC
>Ga0214919_10003601_pt1 | contig 23257 bp, 11 predicted proteins | sample LL1503_MetaG_FD_177994 | JGI IMG/M metagenome (GOLD analysis project Ga0214919, IMG submission 177994) | Freshwater microbial communities from Lake Lanier, Atlanta, Georgia, United States - LL-1503 | ecosystem: Environmental > Aquatic > Freshwater > Lake | place: USA: Georgia | collected... | reverse complement strand
TCAACGCCAGTGGGATAGAAACACTTGGCCAACTCGCCCACCTGATAGCCCCCATCGGCAAGCATGGCCAGGAAGCTGTCTTCTTGCTTGAGGTTTCGGTAAAGCTGCGGCTTGCCGGTGTAGAAGAGCTTGGTGGGGCACTCTGCGGCTAGTTTGAAGCGGGATTTTGTGAGGTACCTGCTTAGATTCATTTGGTTATTACTGTAAAAAAGAGTAACGCGAAGAAATGTCTTCCCAAGACTTTGCCTCAGCGAGTTGTGACTTAGAGCAAATTCCAAATCGAAAATGCGACTCAGCACTTAATGTCAAAGTTGAACTTAGCTTTAATGAACTACCCAGCTCAAACAACCAATAAAAACCATCATCCGATGGTAAATCTGTTCCGCTCTGGTCAGAAGAGATTTCATTTCTATTTTTAATTGATACCGACTTAACTTGATATAAGTGTTTTGCATAAACACCATTACCTGAAGAAGGAACCAGCACTACCACATGCGAAATATCTTTCATAACAGCATACGAAATGTTCCCACCTTCTATAGTTTTATTTCTTGTGTGATACCACTTGGCATTTCCATCTAAAAAACTTTGAAGATAGTCTTGCTTTCTGTTTTCACCAGTTGTAGCAACAAGAATTAAATCACCCATTCTTTTCAATTCAAGACCTGTAGGCGGAATACGGACAGACCGTTGCGCTAATTGCAAATCTGGGGCCTGCTGATGTTGAGCAGTAACATTAAGTTGCGTTGTTAGAAACATTCGAAGCCAGCCATTTTTATGCCCAGGGAGGGCAGGAAAAGCGCCAATACCTACAGTTTCTATTGCCTCAGCATATGGATTGAGCGAACTTGAATTTTGCTCGTCTTCTGAATACCAGCCAGGAAACAAAACAAATGCACCAATGAAAGGCCTGCTAAGAATAGAATGCCCTTGTTCATTTCGATCAAGTTGAATCAATGCATCACGATACCGGTGCATCTGATTTATAGCATCCTCTGGTACAAGGTCTTTATTATTTTTATCTGAGAAGGTATCAACGCGATACTTCGCATCAAAAATCCAATGAATTTTTTCTCCATCAGGAAAATTGACTTGAAGAACAATATCTGGCCTTTGAACCGCATTCCATGAATAAATTGACTTCAATTTAGATTCAGGTTTTTTAAATTCAGGCTCATGAGCAAGCCTCACCTGCAACCCATCACTACGTTTAAAAATAAAAGCAGCCCCTAGCCCATCTTTCAATTCTTTCTCAACTCCGCGCGAACGCAAATTAGCAGTTGAATTTTCGATTTCAATAAATCCCAAAGACAAAAGTATTTCGCGAATTTCAAGGAAACACCAAACCTCATAAAGTTCAGAAATAGACTTTACGGAAATTGCAGAGTGATTACCAAAAACAGTAAGGTATTCTTTAAGTTGTAGCCATACTCGGTAAACACCCGCATAACCAGGTTTTTGGTGCAAGACTAAGGACTCGCGTTCCATACCCCTGAACCTTCCAACGTCAACGAACATAGAGTTGGATATTTGATTGTCTAATGCAGCAATCCAGTTCTGGAGTTCATTAAAGAATGAGTCAGATACTCTTTGATTTTCTAGCGTCCCGTTTTGTCGCTTAGCTAGTTGGGAGAAATTTACTAGTGCATGACGACAGTCACGCAACACCATTAGTACAAATTGATTTTCTGGCGTGTTTAGTGATAGCTTCTTGACTTCCAAGTTAAATTTCTTTTGCCGCTCAGCATTGTGAAGAGCATTAGAAACAGAAGTTTCAAGTTTTGGATTTAACTTACCTTTAAGACGATCTAATTTAACGCTGCGTATAGATGTCTTGAGTCTGGAATGGGGTGTATTTAAAACAATCCGAACATTATGTAAAAGCTCAATTCTTAGAGACTGGAAAAGCGAAAACCATAAAAGTGGAAATTTTTCATGTGATTTTTTTTCTTTTTGTAATTCTTGATCTGTTTTTTGCGCAAAGGAAAATCGCCAAAGCGGATAAATTTGATCAATTGAAAAATTAATTTCATTCAAATCATTAAGCATGTCCAATTTAGTTGGGAAAACTAAAAAAGCAATTGGTTCTTGAACAATCCTGCCATTCTGAAGGTAATTTATTACAAACTTAAACCATCCAACGTCGTTCCCAAAGTTAATCATTCCACGCAGTCCATTAGGAACTTCTCGAAAAGAGTCCTGAATGGAAACTAGCCGATGAATGACTTTGGGATTGACAACGCTTTTATCGAAAGTGAACTCAAATTCGTAAAGTTTATTTTCAAAAAAAATAGGGTCTTTGAGAAAAATTCCTGAACTTGAAATTCCCACCAAAGGAAAATTATCAATCAAGTCGGACGTACCAACTCTAATTTCTTGGCTTGAACTTTCACCGCTTCTAGTCTTTAAAGTTGAACCTAACTGGCGCTGGGCAGCACTTATATCTCTACTCCATACAGCCAATTTCCAAGCTGACTTTCGAAGTTCAAGAAGTACTGGCAAGGTATTGCACCTAGTAAGTAAAAAAGAAAATTATGGCCAAAAACTTGTAAAGGAATGCTCAATCAGTCTTTTCTCCATCCACGCAATTTTTTTCAAACTTCTGAACTCGACATCAATCGCCTCTCCAGCATTGTTAGTACGCAGCAAATCTGGGCGTAACACCTGATCCGGAGCAAGAATCAGATTACTTTTGATCGTCGTATTTAAATCAGACAAAAGACTGTTTACATCTTTAAGCTGCAATTTTTCAGCGTCGCCTTCAATTCTTGGCAAGATTTTTGTCATCAAAAAATCATCCCAGACAGCGACCAATTCTCTTTGGTCTTTTGGTAAAAAGCATACTAGAGCTACAAGCAATTCGTTTAATGCTCGATATGCAATTTCAAAGGGCGTAGCAACCAATACTTGATTTATTTCAGATATGAATTTGATTGAAAGTTCACCTTTAGGATCCGCAATTACATTCTTCAGATCAGCTTCGCTAACAGAGGAATATTGTGTAAAAGTTAGAGACTTAAAGTTAGTCGCAGGTACAAAGTACGATGAGAATTCGGTAGGGAAAAACTCACCGAAATCAATGGTGAAGGCACGGTCTATGACCTTTCTTGAGAAACCATGCGTTGTTTCATCCATATTGACAGTACCTGCAACAATAAGATTGGGTGGAATAGGAATCCCATTTTTTAGGAAATATTGCCAAATACTATCGTGAGATTCCAGTCCTAAATCCTTTCGCAAAAAGTCAAGCGAATCACTCCCTTGCAACAGCTTTTTCGGATTTATAAGCGCATCACATTTATACTTTTCTCCCACCCATTGCCGAGATTCAAGCACTGATAGATAGTCAGCAAAATATTGCTCAACTGGTGCGAGATTCATTTCATCGAGACATGCCCAATACGTTGCAATATTTTGTAATGGCTTCAAGTTAATTTCACCTGCTTCTAAGGATTCAATTGCCTCAATCCAAGCTTGAACAATGAACTTTAAAAATGGAGTAGCAACATAGCGCTCAGAACTAATTCTTGTTACATAGCCCAGCAAGTCAGAAGGCTCGTGCCAATCTGGTCGAACTGAAACCAGTAAATAGTTTGATCCATCTGCTCGCTGAGTTAAAGCTTGATGTTTTACAAAACGTGATTTTCCAGTACCAGAGATCCCCGCAAGCAATAAGAATGGCTTTGGTAAAGATTGAAAAATACCATCAATTCTTTTCCGTGTAGCGACACTTGAGGCAACACTTTTAAATATGTATGGATCCTGTTCCAGATCAATTTTAAATTCAGGGTATTTAAGTTCAATTATTTTTTTGAATGTTTCAAGATCAAGTCGGCTGTCTCTGCCAACTGTCCACTCAGTGGATAAGTAATATAGTTTTTGATCAGCGCTAAAAATAGGATCAATGAAGAAACGCATTTTTCCTGCTGTAGTTAACTCCTGCTCCTCGAGATAGTCCGTTGAGAGTTTGAAAATACTAGTCAAGCGACCAACTTCACAAACAATAGTCAAATTTGCTTCTTCTTTGTTAGCCTGAATTGAGTCAACTAATTTACTCAGCTTGTCGTAATTCCAAAGAAATCGCAAAACAGAATTGGCGAATTTTCCTAAACCAGATCCCCTTACAACTAAGGGCAATTCTTTGACATATAACTGCTCTAGCTTGTCATATGCTCCCGCTTTGTTTTCACAAAGCGCAAATATAAATTGGCCTAAAAACCCATTTGATGTATCAGGAACATTAATTACTTTAAGAATTACAGATCCAAAAAAATCTTTTACTCCACGTAAGGTGCCACCACTTGTTAAGATTGACTTAGCTCCTAATGCAAAAGTGTCATCAACGCCAAATAAATCAAAGAAGTTATTTTGCTCTTGAGGCCTAAGCTTTTTGATTAAAGCACTTTCTATTTTTCGCCCAACAATTAACTGATTGATTTCTGAATTTGATAGACCCTCGAGTTTTAATTCCTCTAAAACTTTTATATGTTCAAAAAGAGCAACTGCAAATTCTTTAATTAAAATCGCGTACAGCACATACTGACATGGCAAATGTGTATGTGTATTAGAGTTCTGATCGATCTTGATCTGAATAGTTGATTTGTTTACTTTTTCAACAAAAGGAATAGTTGCTAGTAGAGACTTCACTTCATCAGAAAAGTAAATTTCAGGCCATAGCTTTGTTGCTAAAAATCGCTCTGAAAACTCTTCACCAAGTGGTTTAATTTTTACCAGCATTTAACCGCCTTACTTCAAAAGAAGTTTTGTTATTCGATTTGCAACAGCAGCTACAACTGGCACAGTAACACTGTTACCAAACTGCTTCCAAGCCTGCACGTTTGATTCACTGGGGTTAAAAAGATCAGGAAATCCTTGCAATCTTGCAGCCTCTCTAGGCGTAAGTTTTCGAGGATTCTTACCTTTTTGTGCAATTAAAATTTCACTGCCATCTTTGTAGTATCTAGCCGAAATAGTGTTCGTGTAGGGCGATTCTCCGTTCACCAAACCAAAGCCAAAACCTTTACCATTTGCAGCGTTGTTTGCTTTTCGATTTTGATGGCCTAGCCACAACTTATCTGAAATAGTGAACTTTGGATCTGGCTTACTTTCGAGAATGTCTCCTACTCGGGTAGGACTTAATTGTTTTTTGGGATATTCAAAGTAATCAACGGCTTGATCAAGCCATAGAACAATATAAATTCTTTGTCTATTTTGCGGGACTCCAAAGTCGCAAGACTTCAAAATCATTTTCTTTGCAAAATTTTGTATGTCTGATGGAGATCCAGAATTGATAATTTCAATTGGTATATTGCATTTGTAACCAATATTCGTAAGTGTTTTTAAGATAACTTGTAGTGTGTAACCTTTGTCATGACTGACCAAGCCTTTTACATTTTCAAGCACTGCAACTCTGGGTCGTTTGGTATCTAAAATTTTTGCGATATCGTGAAAGAGAGTTCCTCGCGTATCGTCAATTCCTAACTTTAAACCTGCATGGGAAAACGGCTGACACGGAAAGCCTGCAATCAAGACATCATGATTTGGAATTTCGTCAGGGGGTATTTGTGTAATGTCCCCAAATGGAAATTCACCATGATTTTGAAAGTATGTAGTCTGAGCATTTTTTTCAAATTCAGAAGAAAACACACAATGTCCCCCAGCGCTTTGAAAACCAAGTCGCATCCCACCAATACCTGCAAATAGATCGATGAATTTAAATTTTCGAGAGGGTTTGGGTGATAAAGGAAACTTTGACTTCAACATTCTTTGGATTGAAGACTCTGAAGATGAGACACCGACTTCAGAAAGAACAGCGTGTATTTGCTTTTTGGTTATCCCGCGATTCGTGGCATACAAGTCAAAGTCATACGCTAAAGCGTGCAGCCACTGATGTGCAGTTGCTTTTGTAGAAGAACCTTTCGGAGTGAATTGCTGCGCCATTCCTATGAGTGCAGCTTCAACTTTATCAAATGACATTTGATTTATCTAATTTATTTTTGAAATGCAAAGTCAATGTGACTTTCGGTCGATACAAAAGACACTAATTTATAAAAACCGGCATCAATCCAAACATTTTTATCCTTTTTAATAAAGACATTGATGTCTGGATTAGACTCAACACAGTTTTGCATCGCGGTGATAGTTTTGAAATATTGTTTTTTGTTTGGTATGGAGAAAATAATTTTGTCCTCACCAATTATTTGATTTTGTTCTGGCGAACAAATTATTGAAACAATTTTATTTTCCACAAATTGAACTGCAGTCTGTGTTTTGTGCTTTTTCAACACCTCAGACCATGCAATTGTTGAGTTATTTGATTTCATGTCCAATTTGTTACTTTTTAGTCACTTTGTTTTCAAACAATTAGCTTTGTAAAGTTATACCCAGAAAAAAAATAAAACTAAAGTTACTGCGTTAAGTTCGATTGTAGTGGCCACCGGCCTACTCCACGCTGCAAAGCAGTCATTTCAATTGCAGCACATAAATGTCCAAAAAGTGAGTTTTGCCAATTTTCTCTAGGCATTACCAATAGCGTCTCCGCTTCTTTGAAGAACTTCAGGTCCTCAATGGCCACGAGCGACTCCCAATAGCCAACAATACTATCCTTACGGTGCTTCAATAAATCGGGTGATGGCAGCTTATTTGATTTTTTACTATTGGCAGACCTAGAGGCCGGCAGTAAATTCCAAGCATCATTGTTATGCCAAAGATCAAAGGGAATAACATGATCAATCTCAAAGTTGTCCTTCAGACTAACGCCAGTCCACACGCACTCTAAGCTTGGTAAATTTGAAAATATTCTCCGCGCTTCAGCCGTACTTCGAATGTCTTCCTTGTGAAGCAACAGCCCCACTACTGAAGCCACATCAATACCTTTACCCAAGCTAGTGGTCTTCTCAGCCCATTGAAGAATCACAGCCTGGCTCACCCAATAACCCAAGTGGCTCAATTCAATCCACAAGTCATTGGGAATGAGAACACTCTTAGTGGCCGAGTCATAGTCAAACACACGCCCTGTAATCAATGCACCACCCGCATACTTCACAGGCCCAGTCACTACGGCAGAAGCAATGTCCGACATCACCACCTTCAGAAGCTTTTGCTTATCAGTAGACAAAGCGCCTTTGTTACGTTCTATACGGAAGCCGCTGTAACCACCAGCCTTGGCGTATAGACCAATCAGCATGCTTAGGCTGCGCCTAAACTTAATCCAATTGTTTGCGTCTGGCGCCTCCGCACTAATTTGAGGCATGAACACCTTGGATTCAATCATCGGCCAGTAATACTGCAACCACTTCTCTGCCACATACCTCACAGGCAATGCCACCTTGCCATTAGCAAGCCAAGTAACGCAGTTAGGACTCTGAGTGGCAATTTCAGCAAGGGCACGAAACAATGCGAATTTGTAGGTGGCTGTTTTCTTATCGTGATTCAGCACACCTTCAATTTGATCGATAGGCCTAGTGTTGGCTTCAGACTTCAACTGAAACAACAACGACACCCACTCAATGCCTTGGCGCGTCATGGCATCTGAGTTGCCCCATTCACCTATTAGGCTAAAACCCAGTCGCTCAAAGATGAGCCTTAGGTATGCCGATGGATAAGTTTTAAAGAGTCGACCGTTTGCATCGCGCTCGCCATCTCCGGTATCAGACCGTTGGCTAGGCACAGAGATTAACAACCGGCCATTCACCTTCAAGCATCGCTTAATAGACAAGGCTGCGTTAAACAGTTCAGTTGAATCAATGTGCATGAGAACGGCACAACACAGTACGCCATCAAAGTCACCGCCAAAGGGCGTGGGCAGATCGGGCAGCAAGCCTTGCACCACCCTGCCCTTTAGTTCTGGGTGAAGCACTTGGGCCAGTTGAACGAACTCTTCTGTGCCATCTACACCGTAGGGTTGAAAGCCTTGTTTATGGAGTTGGGCTAGGTCTCGGCCTGAACCACAGCCTATGTCTAGGATGCGTCCGCCTGAGGGGAATGATTCGGCGAATCGGGGGGCTAGTGGACTGGGGGCAATTTCATAGCGCTGCGCTACTTCACTGGCGTGAAGTGCGTAATATTCAATCGTTAGCTTATCCATGAATATTGAAGATTTAATAACTATACATATTTGAAAAAAAACTTATTTTCAAATAAAATTTCTTAATTATTTGAAAGACTCAACTGTTGACGACAGCAGTAGATATCAAAGTTCCAGCTATAGGTCCAACCAATATCAGCATTGCTCTTGCCCGAGAAACTCCCACATAGGTTAATTCACTATTATTTGATGACTCACGATCCAGAACAAGTACAACGACCTTTGATTCAAGACCTTTAAACTTTCTGATAGTTTCAACCGTCACAGCCGCTCCTAATCTTGAAATTGCATCTTTAACTTTAACTCTAGAGGTAAGCAATTTAGATGAAATATCAACAACCGATTTGGTGTCCACAGTCAACACTGCAATATCTGAAGGCAAGATTTTTTTATTTTCAATTAAATCAAGCACTATTTCTATACATTTATTTAGCGAATTTGCATAAGGCACATCCCAAACGATAGGTGATACCCCATAACTTCCGCCACAATGAATTAATGGCCCTCGATAAAGCCCATCCGTTACTTCAGCAATCTGCTTGGTGTTTCTTACATTAAGTCTTAGTGGAAAGGACTGAGCTTGGAGTCTAGTTTCAAGATCATCTCTTGCTCTGTAGATTGCTTGGTTTGAGTCAAATAAAACTCTCAAATAGGAATCTTTATCTCTCAGCATATGATCAAAAATGTCCCACAGATCCCATGCTACGTCTTGACCTTCGTCAATAATTATTGCGTCATATTTTTTAATTGTTTGATTTTGATACTGTGTTTCCAAGTCACTCAAAGTAAATATATCAACGTTTTCCAACTCGCCTAATCGTCCCTTTACCGTACTAGATAGGGCATCACTCAGACAACAAAATAATGTAAATCGTCCTGCACTGGAGTAGCGAAAAACTAGCTCACATCCAATTAGTGTTTTACCGGTGCCTGCCCCGCCCTCGATAACTGTTCGTAACGATGCATCAATAGAACTAATTACAAACAATTGCGCACCAGTGAGAAGCTCATCTTGACGATCAATATCAGATGTCAATTGTCGAAATAAGGGAATAGTCAGCTTAGCAGGTGCTGCAATTGAAAAATCGATTGCAGAGATGCCATCTATCCCTGGCCCCTTTTCAATTTGTGCATCATGGCTTCCGTGTGAGGCCAGTCGATTAAGTAGCCATTTGTAAAATGAATCTCTAAATTCCGTTGCACTACAAAACAAGGCTTTTTCATAGGGGCCGATATGGAAATTACCAGTTGGCTCACAGTTAGGAAAAATCACACCATGTCTCAACCTAACTTTGTATTCAGGCCAGATAGATACTTTCTGAAATTTTTTAAGTAAATGATACTTTGACGAAGTAGCTTGAATTATTGGATCTTTTATTTTATGTTTAATTCCATTTCTATCCTGTGATACCCACATTCCGTTTTTTGGATCAAAATCTACGCGACCACCCTTTACCTCTAGAAAGAGGACTCCATGAAATGGATGTGCAACAATAAAATCTGCTTCACCATCAATTTCAGCACCCTTTGGCGAAATTCCCCACCAAGGTCTTGAGTAATACACGCTCCATTCATCAGAAAGTAGTTTTGCTAACTGTAAATAAACTTCACGCTCAGCTGATCTACGAGGGTCTTGAATAACCCATTCTGGTAAATTTCTAGGCCACATTATTGCCATTAGAGTCCTCAATCTAACAAATTAGAAAAAAATCCAATTTCTAAGTTACTTGAATCTCCAACTAGCAAACCCCTATCAAGAAAACGATTGTGTAATTCACACGAAGTCTCTGGGACAAGCATGCAAGAGTGACAAGACGCAATCGAATGCGATTCTGGAGCACTTGTCTCACCTGAAATGCACAATGGATCAGATGCACACCATTGAGATGACTGGAGAGCACCTAGCACAGTAACTTCTAGAAGATCTTTTCTAGCTCGCCTTTGCAATCCTCCTAAAGTACCATCAGAATCAGATGTTGCCGTGTAAATTAAGATTCCGGCCATTCCATTAGGTCCTTCGCTCACATAAAGGCGCTCACGAAGAGAAGCAGTTGAGTACCCACACTCAAGTGTTAGTTGCCGAATCATAGCGTGAGCAAAAGCATGAAGCATAAGCAGACGAGGCGTTGCTTCGTGAGGAAGTGGTTTGTTTTGATACCGTCTTTCCCATTCCTTTTTCCATGATTCGTTTGCAGCGGATACCCTATCGTGAACTGAAGAATCTTTTTCCCATACAGTAAGTTTTTCAATATTGAAACTGATAAAAAGTCCTTCACCCCGAACTTCGATTGCTGGTAACCAGTCTAAATCACCATTTGAAATAGGTGTGTAGTCCGTAAGTTCTATATCTGATGGTGGGTTGATACGCGTAAAACCTTTAATCACGCGGACTTCTCGCAATCTACTGACACGCATTACTTTAGAAATAAATGGAGAAAGACTTTGGGCAATCTCTTCACTGTGAATTTCAAACTCTTCATCATTTTCATCAAGCGAACCAGTGAAGACTTGATATTCATCTAGACGTAAGTTGTTTACATCAATTGAATCCGCGCCATTGAACATTTCATCAAATTTGCTTGCCAAATCCTCCGCACTAATGTTTTCACGACTGATCACTCTAGATAGATGTTGGGAAGAGTTTATATATGCAACTCTACCTTCATGATCCACGATATCAAGCAAAGTATCCCAGTAGTCACCAAGAATTCTCTCTAGTGTTCGAGTCCATGGTGGAATATCTAAGGCAGACTCCATTACGGGATAGTAAATGTTGGAACCACCACGCTGTAGAACACGTAAGTTACCATCATCTCCTCGACAATTGCAGCTCACATCATTTGAACGAAGCCATGGTCTGCTTCCACGACAATTCAAACCTTTTAAAGCATTTCCGCTAAATACACCTTCCATACTCCTTCTTTGTTTACAAGAAGTACATTCAAGAATAAGCCCCGATAAGCCAGGACCATATGAGGTAAGTTTTAATTTATCTAAATTTTTACATTCATTACGATGGTTAACCCACCAGTTCCAAGGAAAATCTTCCAAGTGCCCATTAGTGCATGCCATGACAAAGCGAACTGGAATAACGAAAACTTTTTCAGCACCAGGTCGGGAAGCAGTACATGTTGGGCAATATCTATATGCTTGCCCAGGGTCCTTACCCCATTTAGACGCAGGCCTTAAAAGCTCACACAACGGACACTGCAACCACTCAGGAAAGCGCCTTACAACAAGTGATGCCGGATCAGGGGTTATTTTGTCGGCGAGCTTTGCATCTTTTTCAAGAACTGGTGGCAGGCGAAAGTACTTTTTATCTAATTTTTTGCAAAGTCGTCTTTCAATAATTTTTTGGTATTTTAAATTGCCGTATAAAGGAGCACTTTTATCCCACTCTTCTAATCCAGAACTAACTCCAGAAACTGGGCCTGCTCCAGAACGCATGTCAATAATTGCACCCGGTGCATACGTCATCAATACTGAGCTGCGTCGCAATTCACCTGTTTGATTATTTGCCATTATTTTTTCCTCCAGCGAGGTACTAGTGGAGACATACCTGATTCGCCATTTGAATTTTCGGAAGAAACACCACTAGCCGTGCCATCTTTCAAAAATTCAGCCATGCGAAATCTTGTTGTTGCTTCAACACTTCGCATGTTGTTCATAGTTGGCCATGCAGCCGCAGGTAAACGGCCAGAAGCTTTTCTTTGAGCATTGATGTCTGCTGAAATTAAAAGTGAAGTATTCGGTCGAAATGGATTGCTGTATGCAACAGGTTCTCGATCTTCCCAGTTACGCAATAATTCATCAAGCTCATTCGCACATCCGTTTCTTTCACTAGGGTCTATAGAATTTACCCTTCTTTCAATTTCATCAATTACTTCAGACAATAATTCAGTTGGTGCATTATTCAAATTTGGTTTTTTTAGCATATTTTTTGAACCATGGCGTACCATGGCAACTAATGCTGCATGCAAAGCACGATCTCTGGACCTTGAAGCAAATGGGGTTACGCTAGTTGCTTCTACGTCTTTGTACAAACAAGAATGCCAACCTACAAAAGTTTCAAAATGTGAACGATCGCGGGGTTTTGCTGCATTTAATACAGTCAATACTAACCCTGGAAAAATACTTCGCCCAACACGACTTGTTGCTTGAATATATTCAGAACGGGTTTTGGGCTGCCCATTCATCAACATCATTCCAAGTCTTGAAACATCAACACCAACACTAACCATGTTTGTGGCCAAAACCATATCAATAGTCCCGGGATTACCTGCAGATACTTTGAGTTCTGAAAGAATTTCCACAATTTCGTTTTGTGATACTCGCGAAGTAAGTTCTCTTGGAGGACCCAAACGCCTACTTAACTCACCACGCAAGTCTGCATAAATTCGAATAGCATCAGGTACGTCATCCAACATTTGGACGATTGCACCTCCTAGCTCACGTAGAGAATTGAAGTATCCAAGCAAAGTAGCATACCCATCCCTGTCAAGATCACTTTTAATAGAAGCAGGTCCAGCGGACTGAAGAAGCGAAGCAGCTGCCGCCTGCAAAACGAACTTTGCTGACCTGCCAGCCGTTGTTACTCCAAGATAAATCCTTGGCTCTTTGTTTTTGTCTCTTACCGCAAAACCAGAATCATCGTGCTCCAAACCAGGTGGAGGAAACTGGCAACTTTCACGATCAAATAAAGCTCGAACTTGTTCAGATGCTCTTCTGATTGTTGCTGTTGAGCCTATGATTTTTGGCCTAATCTTTTCTTTTGCAAGTAACCAATCAAAGGCAGTTTCATACAAGCCAGCAATCGTACCAAGTGGACCCGAGATCAGATGAAGTTCATCTTGAATAATTAAATCGGTCGACTGTTGAGTTCCAAATCCAAATAGTGAGGAAACTTCTTCCCGTGTCGTGACTAATGCAAATTTATCTATTGTTCCAATAAGTAAAGTTGGCCTTTCTCTGTAGATCATATTGTCAATCGTATAAACAGGCCAGAGTCCAAAAGAAGTTCCCAAATCACAATCAGAGTTTTCACAATAAGGTGTAACACTCTCTTCTAGTTCGTTGTAATCCCAACGAATTTTTTTATGGCAACAAGGACATTCACTAATTTGCTCTGCAGAGGCCAAGCCTCTAGATCCCCGATTGGCTGCAGCATCCGCATATTTGTTGGGTGTTGCATCACCTCCAACCCAAAGACCAATTGAGATGGGCAAGATTCCTAGGGAATTTTTACGCCGTAACTTTGAAAACTTCCCACGCCTAATCAAATCACACGCAAGAATTAGAGATGTAGCTCGCTCAAATTGTTGTGCAGTTAACAGCCTTAGTGTGTATCGCATTACAGCGGCGTTCCCGGCACCAGAATCCGGATCTTCCGAAATTAATCTGCGATGAAATGCAAGCATAGCAACTAGTGCTAAATATGCCTCCGTCTTTCCACCCCCTGTTGGGAACCATAAAAGATCAAAAATATCCCTATCGGGTGCTTCACCAATACAAACAGACTCTGCCGATAAAAGAATAAATCCAAGCTGAAAGGGTCTCCACCGTAAGTGCTGACCCCTTTCCAAACCTTTCCAAGAATGCTGCAAACACATTGCAGCATTTGCCATTTGAAACGAATCTAATAAATTATCATTTTTATTTAAGGCATCGATACCACGTGAAATTCGAAATTGAACCTTTCTACAAACTGCAAGATTCCGTTTTGCAATAATTTCAAGATCAACAGCTAATCCAGTAATTTCATTTTCTTTTTTTGATATCCAAGAACCATAAGCTTCTGAGAACTTACGTAAACGATCTATGAGTTCATTTTTCTCAAACTTTGAAAGCGAATCAGCGTCAAAAGTGCCGTCTTTGATTAATTCTGCAAAAACTTCATCACCATCTTCCTTAAAGGCCGTTACAGATGCCTTTGGAATCCAATCGGTTTTAAGTTCTACAACAGCTCCCTTAACCTCCTTCCAAGATACTGAGCATTGATGTCCAGCGGCGTATTCCAAATTTTTCCGGTAAAGAAGCATAGAAACTTCTTCGTCTTCGTCATTAGCTGCGGGTCTTGGTGGGCGAGGTACAAAAGTCGTTACCTTTGTGGCCTTGATAATTAGTTCTGTTTGAAAAAGTGTTTTACTTTCTATTTCAACCGAATCATTTGCAATACATTGACTTCTATTAATTACGGAAATCGTTACCAATCTTCCAATTTTGCTGCTGCGACATCTAGCATAAAGTTCAATATTTAAATCTAGCCCAGGTGCACTAAGAAATTGAGAACTAAATCCATTGTCTGGCAATTCGAAATTTTGAATGGCTATTTCAAATTGCTTTCGTCTCCAACTATTTTTCGAAGGGCTATTTGATTCCCTAGGAATTTCTTCATAAATATAAATACCAAAATTAAATTGGATATCTACAGAAGTTGAAGGATTTAATGAATCAACACTAAACGACAACCCCATAGTACACGGCCGCTGCTGTCCAATAGGAGAAGCTGTTGAAGGGCTCGTATCATCTTCATCTTCACCCTCATCCTTCTCATCTTCCTCTGAACCAAGTAGCTCACCTAATGGCCAAAGTATCCCTGTCAGATAAATATCAGAAGGCTTAATTCTCACACCTTCAATAACCTCATCATGCTTATGTGGTCCAATTAAATCTTCTTCTAATCGCGCAATTATTTTTTCTCGAACATCTGTTGGAGTCATGCGCCGCTCCCGAATCGAAAATATGAAAATGGATACCCAAGCAACATTGGTACAGCAATAACACCAGATTCTCGCCATGGGCTATGAAGTAGTTCACGTACAGGATCATCAGGTGCCAATACCAAAGTTCGAACTCCATACGTTCGTAAGTAATTTAGCGTACTGGGTGGAAGTTTCTTACCCAAGTGAGCAACTTCATCTACTATTCGTGCAATTTTAAAAAGATCGTCATTTAATTTAGTACTTAAAAAACCTAAGGTTAAGTCAATTTCACCTTCTTTTTTGGAAATCAATTTGTATCGCCAATTTGATTCTGGGCCATTTTGAACTGCGTAGGCTTTTCCCATATTTGCTTCAAGTTTCATAACTAAAGATTGAGCATTAAGGGCGTGGTCTTGAGACACATATAGCGAAGTACCCACCAAACCTTCTGCATCTAGATCACTATCACGACCGACCTCAACTGCAGCTCTAGCAACTTTTCCACCCTTATCAAATATTCTTGGTGTGAATGCACGTCCACTTGAATCTAACGCACGAGGTAAGGTCTTAGTCGCAGCGCGCCCTAGCTTGAAAATGGACTTGGCACGAGTTGCACCTACAAAATAAACATTTGCTTCTTCTTTAAGTGAACCATCATCAACTGAGTCATCAATTTCTGGTGGCAGGTAAAGCCGCACCTCAGATACCTCTCGTCCCTTTGAACCATGAATGGTTCCTAATATAGGTCCAAGAGAACCAAATTCTGGCAAAGTTAGTTCATATGGCGGAGACGGACTTGCAAGACGAATATTCATTTTCCTAACAGAAACAATTTCCGAAGTACGTCCAAATAATTTAATTAGAATTGACCATGCTAGGTTAGCATTGGTTTTTGTAGGATCACCCAAACGGTTTGACCATAATTTCAAAAACTGAGGTTCCGAAATCGAAGCGCTTAACCAGTCCCAAAAAATCACAGATATCCAACCATGGATACAAGTTGGCAAGCCAGACATTCTTATACGATGAGGTCTTATAAGGCCAGAAGTTTGAGAAAAATAAGAAGAAGCATCTAACACTTCACCGCGACGTCTAAACAGCAAAAAAGAATCATCACTGCTTATTGGTAAATCCTGTATGTCATCGCGGTATAGACCTATGTCAGCATGATTTGAGGTATGTAAAAGATTTCGAATTGACTCAAGACGTAAAAAGTTACTGGACTTACCTTCAGTAATTATTTTCCTACCTTTGCTGAATAGCTTAATTAATTTGTCATCTGCTGTTCTGTGAATTTCCGTTAGTTCAGCTTTAATGAAATTTTCAAAATGCTGTCTAATCATTTCTGGAAGCGTTTCGAATGAACTTGCCTCATTCAATTCTTCAGAAAACCCGTAAATCGCTTGAGCATCATCAGCAAAAACACTAACACCACTTTCATCTGGCAATGCATTAATTAGTTCGAGAAGAAGTTCACATCTAGCTCCCACAATATCTTGGGCTTCATCTATAACTAGATGTTTTACAGATTTTAAAAATTCAGATACATCCACATTAGTCTTAACTAATTCAATCGTTTTTTCAATATTGTCTTCAAATGAACCCAAAATCTTTGCATCTTCTTTGTAACCTGCGTGAATTGCCCAAGACAAGGAATCAACAGTAGCAATTCTTAGACCGTGAACATCAGATGGATTTTTTAAAAAACCACTGATCCTATTACGCAACTCATGGATGGCCGTGCGTGTAAAACTAATCAACCAAATTTCAGATGGATCAATATCATGACAAGAGATTAACCATGCAATACGTGCACAAGCAGTTGAAGTCTTCCCAGTTCCCGGACCAGCTTGAATCAAAGTTCTAATTGATCCATTACTTTCAATTACAGAAACTTGCTGATCAGTCCAATTAGTCAAATTCGAATCAGATACAGAAGAAATTTTATTGCTCATATAGTTACAGAGAGTTTCAAAGAAGCTTAATTTTTATTTGTTCATCAATGAAACATCAGCAAAACCAATTAGAAGTGGGGCCATCATCACTCCGGAGTCGCTCCAAGGCTGGTGAAGTTTTTGCACTCTGGGATCTTGATCGCGAAGAACTAGGGTTCGCGTCCCAACAATTTGTAATCCAGAAAGTTCCCATCCGTGAGTTTTGACTCGTAACTCTCTAACAATACTTTTGAGATCGTATGTAAAGTCAGAAGAAATAGTAAATAAAAGTTCATTAGAATTTTTCAAATGAACAAAAAATTTATTCTCGTTTTTAAATCGTGATGCACTAACTTGACGATATTCTTTACTTTCATTTATTTGGGCTAAGTCAGTCTGATTCTTTTTTGCATCTAGTGCAGTTTCAAATACATCTAAACCCGTAAGATCATCTGCATTGATATCTCTCGTACGTCCAACTTCAACATTGACCGAAGTTAATCTTAGACCCACTTCCCGATAAGCGCGACCTGACTTCATATGGGTTCTTCCAGTTGTAAATTCTGCATCTCCGATAAATAGTTGCGACTTGGTGCGCGTTGCTCCCACAAAAACTGTTCTAGCTTCTTCCATGCATTCATCATATTTGTTGATAATATAAGCTTGAATTTTTGGAAAATAAAAAATTACATTATCACTTTCACGCCCTTTCGAGGTGTGAATTGTTCCAATTACTGGGCCCTTACCTCCAAATTCAGCCAAACAAAACTCAATTGGCGGAGAGATGGAAGAAAGACGATTTCGCATGTAATGAATGTCTATTTTTTCATGCGACAAACCAAAATGATGAACTAATAAATTCCAAGATTGATCGACTGTTAAAGCCGAGTTTTCAAGAAAAGTTTCTTTCCATTTTTTTTGAAAATCATCTTTGCTTAAAGTCGGTGAAATGCAGTCACTAAAAATGGAAGCAACCCAAGGTTGAATAACGTTAGGGAGGCCAGATAAACGAAGACGACAAGGTTCATTTTGAGAAAAGAATACATTCGCAGCATGCAAAGCTTCGCCCCTCGTTCTAAACAGGATAAATGTTTCACCTTCCAAACCCTTGATGAAACTGGGCAGATCGTCAATTGGCGGTGCTTTATCGTCACGATTTGCTCGAATAAGCTTTCTTACATTCGAAAGAATATCTTTCGGTTTATTGTCAGATTTCAATAATTTTCGAGCGTTTATATAAATTTCGCACAAGTTTTGCTTGCTAGTTCGATGAATTTGTAAAAGCTCAATTTTTTTAAAATTTTCAAAATACTTTTCAATATTTGAAGGTAAAGTTCCTTTTATATGATTTTCATTTAATTTTTCAGAGAAGCCATAAATTGATTGCGCCTCATCTGAAAATATTGTTACTCCAGCGTCCTTCGGTATAACGTTGATGATTTCCAGCATGAGTTCAAGTCGATTCGCGACTACATCTTGTGACTCGTCAATAAAAACATGTGACATGCTTTTTAGGTACTCAAAAACTCCCTCATGCCGCTTAACTAATTCAATAACATTATTTATGTTGTTATCAAAACTTCCACTCATCGAAGCTGCGGCATCAAATCCAGAATTAAGTGACCAAGCATGTGAATCAATGGTTGCAACCTTGATTCCAAATGCATCTTGCTTGTTAACAAGATAAGTATTAAGTCTGTTGCGAAGTTCAGCAACTGCAGTTCTGGTGAAGCTAATGACTAAAATATTTGATGGTGAAATATTGAAGTTATCTATTAAGTTTGCAATGCGAGCTGACAATACTGCTGTTTTACCAGTTCCTGGACCGCCATCAACCAATAGCCTTTGCTCACCGTTAGCCTCGATGACTGCTAGCTGTTCTGGATTCCATGTTTGTGTTGAGACTATGTTCATTGAATCTCCTTATAGAACCCGATGTACTAGTTCAATTTTATTTAAATACATCTTAAGACTATTTGATATTTTTTCCTGATAACTTATCAAAAATTCAGGTTTTGTCTTGTGTAGCAGATGTTATTTTGTGATTACTTCCCTACGTTTATGTACAAATGGAATAGGCTCAAAGAATAAATCGAATTTGGGCTTGCGAATACCAGCGAACGAAAATTGAATATCATGTTTTTTTTAAAGCATAAAGACAATCAGTATTCGGTAGAACTTCGCGATTGATGCATTCAAAGTCTAACTAACGAAATTTAATAGATTACTTCTGAATTGAAGAATCGTTACTACGATCATCTCAGCTATGCTGACTCCACCTCGTGCAATCGCCAATCAATCAGCGCACCTTCAAATTCAAGATTGAAGATTGGAAAATCAAGCAAAAAAACTATCAGTTGATCCCTAGTAATTAGCTCAACTCTATTTACGTTTGCCTGCTCGACTGCATTTGCTGTAAATGATTGATTAGTGACTGCAATCTTGTGGAATTTTGTACCGATAAATCGCGCCTGATATCGTGCTGCTCCGGCAGTTACTTCCTTAACGGCATCCCACCCAACTTCCGGATTAATAGAACTCTTGCATTGAATGATTTCTCCCTCAGCTCCTTTTAGGGCGACGATGTCTACACCGCCATCACCACCTCGTTTGGCTGTCAAACTTGATTGATAACCACGCTTACTCCATATAAGGCAGCAAAAAACTTCAAAACTATAACCGTCCATACGGTCGACATCGTCCATTGTTAGAGGTCTGTTAGGAACAGATTGCCCTGCACCATCTTCTCCGACAAGCTCAATGAATGTGGCATCAGAGCCTGTACCATTCAGCATTTGCGATAGAGCGCCGAGTGGTAAGCCATCTAGAGTCGATCCAGCTAAAGCTGACTTACGTTTAAGAATTTCATCTAAATGGACCTCAAAAGTCTTGAACCTTGGAGTTACAACTGTTGGACAGTAGACGTAAACGTCTTTGGTAGAACCAATCCTATATGCTCGATCTGTTGCCTGATTTTCTTTAGCTGGATTCCATGCACGCGTGAAATGAAATACATGATTTGCAGCCGTAACATTTAATCCAGCACCAGCAGCTAATGTGGACAAAATAATGACATTAAATCCATCTACGGCAGAAAAATGATCAATATATTTTTGCCTAGATTGTGTGTCGCCATTAATGATGTGGGGTTTGATACCAAATCTTTTCTTAAGAAAAAAATAAAGTGCTGCCTGTGCTTCTCGTAATTCTGTAAAGACGATTGCTTTGTCACCTAAAGACTGAACCTGCATAAGTCGAGATAACAACCATTGCATTTTTGGTGAATTCAGCAAATGTTGCTCTGCTCCAGCTGCGTCCACCAAAAATTTCTTTGCTGGCAAACAATACGGCTCGGCACATACTGCCTTCATTAAGTGCAAAGCTCCAAATGATAGGTGAGCTCTCTTTCTGCCATCTCTTTCCTGAGCTGCATCACGCAGTTTCTTCAAGCCACCTAAATATAAGATTCGTTGATGCTCTGACATCGGTATTTCAAGTCGATCAGAATCATCTAAAGATAATTTAAAGGATGGCAAAGTCTCACCAGAAATCTGATGTGCAAAGAATTTTTTGGGCAGATGCTTGGCAATATCGGCTTTGGTTCGCCTTAGTGTTTGCGGCGCAATAGTTTGTTGCAGTCGATCAAGCGCCTGTCTTAATTCGTCTGTTTCGCACTCAATGGGTCGACGGTATGTTCTGCCAAAATCCTCTAACGATCCCAGCAGTCCAGGCTGAACAAAATCGAATAAACACCAAAGGTCAGCCAAGTTATTTTCGACAGGTGTACCTGTACATGCGACTCGAAAATCTGCCTTTAGAGTTCGAACTGATTTACTAACTAAAGCGGCAGGATTTTTAATGCGCTGCGCTTCATCGCAAATAACAAAAGAAAAAGGTTGGCGGGCAAATGAAAACTCATATGCAGTGAGCACTTCATAAGTTGTAATAATTATCTTGAATCCTCTTGCCCAGTCTGGTCGAAGAAGTTCGACAATACCCCGATTACGAAGTGACTCCTCAACATTAGCCAATGGCTGCTTGCGTGAAATCAGTTCATTACCATAGAGAACTAGCTTGGCTGGAAAAGAAGGTGTAAAAAATTTCTCAGTTTCATTTTTCCAGTTTTCTAAAAGGCTCTTTGGCGCAAAAATTACAGAAGGCGCAGCGTCCGGATTACTTTCATAAAATTCTGCAAGCACACACAAAAGCTGTAGTGTCTTACCGAGTCCCATATCATCTGCCAATAATGCACCACGACATTCTTGCGGTGCAAGCGAAACAAGATGCTGAAACCAACTGATTCCGTAAACTTGGTGATCCTTGAGGTCAATTCCAGAGCGAAGACACTTTGGCTTTAAAAATGGTGCGTTGGCAGGCATTCTGAGAACGGCTCTGCGTATTTCTTTATAGTCAACTGTATTAAAGTTACTCTTTACTAGCAAAGTTTCTTTAGGGGATTTTTTTTCTTTTGGACCACTGGATATTTCAAGCTTAATCTGATCTTGTGAATGAAGCATCGCCTTGAAACCATCTACCAAGGTTCTTGCCTGTGTCGTTGAAACTTCACTAGGTAAAGCTGGATCCGATACTTCCGACCATCCTTGTTTTTCAGCAAGGATTACCTTATCTTCGAATTCCGCAACCCAGTCTCGAGTCAGTGGTATTAAAACCTGACCTTCATGCCCATTTAAATTGACCATGACCATTGGCGTCAAGTCATCGGGCGTCAAACTACCGGCATCCTCTTTTTTGGGAACCTGCAAAACAGGAACATACATTGGTCTAGCAGCGCCAATGCCCAAGATACGATCGTTATAGTTTTCTAATGTGTAAATGTCGTCAAGATTTACTTTAAGTGCTGGTTGACTGCACCATAATTTATATAGTTGTTTGCCGTTATCCAACTGCGAAAGTGACTCTCCATCTAGGCTAAGGTCAAACTCTTTCCAAGCAAACCATAAGCTTTCATGTTCGATTGAAATTTGAAGTGCGTGAAGAAAACGTTCTAAGTCGTCAGGTGTTCTGAATATTTCAGAGTAACTCGTGGATGCGCCATCCAAATGATGAATTGTGACAATGAGTCGAACGCCCTCAATCCTTCCACCTTCGGTTTGTGCCGACAATGAAAATGCCGATGTGTTTTGCCCAGCCTCTGCCCTATCATTTTCGAACTGATCTGCATCTAAAACTTCATTTGCAGCTTCTCCTAGAAATGCCCAAGGATTATGAATAAACTGCTGTGCTCGCGATCCAGCAACTTTTCGCGCAGGCATCTCTTTTTTAATTACCTCAAGAACCTGACGTACAGGTTCAGAAATAACTACTTTTACTCGACCGCCACCCCTGGTCATTTCGTAATACGGCTGAACTGCTTGGTAACTGTCGAACGTTGCTAGCCAACTTGAAGGAGCACCATCAAAAGTAGGATTTACCGTAAAGACTCGACCAAACTTAGTCTCCTCTTGTGACATTGGCAGTCTTAGCGCCTCAGGCGTCAGTACATAAGTAGAGCCAAGATACGGGTTTTCATATAACGCTCCTGCCCTGTCAGCATAAGCTCGAATTCGTCCCCACGCCAACTCTTGCTTATGTTGGCTCTTATCTGCTTCACTTCGGGAATTAAACTTTTCGACCTCGCTGTAAGCAAGCCACGCATTTTGAGAAAGCAAGCTTGGATTCTTGTCTATAAAGACAACTGCACCAACTTGTTTATCGATTTGGACCTCTGTGCTGTTATCAATCCAACCACTAATACTGATGGAGAAGGAAGGATCTGATAGCGTTCCGTTGCTACCAAGAATTGGTTGAAGTGCTTTTACCTTTGGAATGTCTAGCCACTCAATTGACGGCAAGTGCTCAGCAGAAGAAAGTAGCTCATAAATTCTTTGCCATTCGATATTTATAGCAACAGACGTCAGCGAGGCCCTCCCCTCACCGACCAATTGAATGAGGTACGAACCAAGAATTGAATCTTGTGCGCTTGCACTTTCTAGCAATGCATGTAGACCGTCAATATCCGGAGTAACGAGAGAAGTAGAGAATTCAATACAAACACCGCCCGAGTTGAATGTACGAGCAAGTCGCTCAAAATGTGTTGAATATAGACGATCACTTTTGGATGAATCAGGTCGATTCAGGGACTTTTTAAATATATCAAGAATTCCCATTTATATTAGTTTCCTCTACGATACCAAGCGTTATAAGCCATGGACCAATCGAAACCTAAGCCCGTTAATTCACGACCTAACCCAGTGCGCTGTTGTGGGTCTTCCACCCATATACAGCCGCGTGTAGTGTGCCTCTCATCACGACAAGTCGATCCCGGATAGCGCGACAGAATTGACTTCGTATTCGCCAAAATGTCTGATTGCCTTGTACTGCCTGATTTGCTTGTTATTTTCCTGTCTGGCAGAATTCCGAGTCTTTTTAAGTCAGCCTCTCCAACAAACTGCCAACCTGGTGTGTGTACTATACGTGCTGCAAATTCACCATTAGGGCCAACTGCCAAGTCTGAACTACCACCATCGTATTCAGAC
>Ga0214919_10003600_pt1 | contig 23263 bp, 19 predicted proteins | sample LL1503_MetaG_FD_177994 | JGI IMG/M metagenome (GOLD analysis project Ga0214919, IMG submission 177994) | Freshwater microbial communities from Lake Lanier, Atlanta, Georgia, United States - LL-1503 | ecosystem: Environmental > Aquatic > Freshwater > Lake | place: USA: Georgia | collected... | reverse complement strand
GGCATATCGCCTTTGCCGCCGACACACCCAATGGTTTGATGGTGCCCGTCATCAAAGACTGCGACAAAAAAGGCGTTTTACAAATCAGCCAAGAAATGTCTGAACTTGCCAAAAAAGCCCGCGATGGGAAATTGGGTCCCGCTGAAATGACGGGCGCGACTTTCACCATTTCTAGCCTTGGCGGCATTGGCGGTAAATATTTCACGCCCATCATCAATGCGCCAGAAGTGGCGATTCTCGGTGTCTGCAAGAGCACGATGGAACCGGTCTGGGACGGTAAAGCCTTTCAGCCTCGCTTGATGCTGCCTTTGAGCTTGACCTGGGACCACCGCGTCATCGACGGCGCAGCCGCCGCACGCTTTAACGCCTTCCTTGGACAAATCTTGAGCGACTTCCGTCGCGTCTTGCTCTAAGCAGATTGAAAAAATTATGGCAATGATTGAAATAAAAGTACCTGACATCGGCGATTTCGACGAAGTCGCTGTGATCGAGTTGATGGTCAAAGTGGGCGACACCATCAAGGCCGAGCAATCGCTGATCACCGTGGAGTCTGACAAGGCTTCGATGGAAATACCTTCTTCTCACGCTGGCGTGGTGAAAGAACTGCGCGTCAAGTTGGGCGATAAGGTGAAAGAGGGCTCGGTTGTTTTGGTTTTAGAGGGCGAGGCGAGCACTGCAGGTGGCGCCGCATCTGGCGTATCTTCAGTTGCAGCTGCTTCTGTAACAACCGCTAGCCCAGCAACTTCTAGCGCCTCTGCACAAAATACTCAAACAACTTCAGCGCCAACTGCAGCCTCGTTTGGTGGATCTGCCGACATCGAATGCGATGTCCTAGTCTTGGGCGGTGGCCCCGGCGGTTACTCCGCTGCTTTCAGGGCAGCAGACCTTGGCTTGAGCGTTGTCATTGTTGAGCGATACGCTACCTTGGGTGGCGTGTGCTTGAACGTGGGATGTATTCCTTCCAAAGCGCTCTTGCACGTGGCTTCGGTGATGGATGAAGTCAGCCACATGGCTGATTTGGGTGTGGATTTTGGAAAGCCCAAACTCAATATCGACAAACTGCGTGGCCACAAAGAAAAAGTGATCGGCAAATTAACTGGTGGCTTGGCCGCGATGGCCAAGATGCGCAAAGTCACCACCGTGCGTGGCTATGGGGCATTTGTCGGAGCCAACCACTTAGAAGTTGAAGAAACCAACGGCACAGGACAAGATAAAACCGGGACTAAAAAAGTGGTGGCATTCAAAAAAGCCATCATCGCTGCCGGTTCGCAAGCCGTTCGTCTGCCCTTTATGCCCGAAGACCCACGCGTGGTCGACAGTACCGGCGCCTTAGAACTCAAAGAAGTCCCCAAGCGCATGTTGATCTTGGGCGGCGGCATCATCGGTTTAGAAATGGGCACCGTTTACAGCACCTTGGGCGCACGCCTAGATGTTGTAGAAATGATGGACGGTTTGATGCAAGGCGCAGACCGTGACTTGGTCAAAGTCTGGCAAAAAATGAATGCCCACCGCTTTGACAACATCATGCTCAACACCAAAACTGTGGGTGCGAAAGCTACTGCCAAAGGCATTGAAGTGACATTCGCGGCAGCCCAAGAGGGGGGCACCGCTCCAGAACCACAGGTGTACGACTTGGTTTTGCAAGCGGTAGGACGCACGCCTAATGGCAAAAAGATCGCCGCTGAAAAAGCGGGCGTTTCTGTGACGGACCGTGGCTTTATCAACGTAGATATCCAAATGCGCACCAACGTGCCGCATATTTTTGCGATCGGCGATATCGTGGGGCAACCCATGTTGGCGCACAAAGCCGTGCACGAAGCGCACGTGGCGGCTGAAGTGATTGCTGGCGAGTTGCAGGCCAACAAAGAATTGGCTGCAGCTGCATTCAATGCCCGGGTCATTCCAAGTGTTGCCTATACCGACCCGGAAGTGGCATGGGTAGGTTTGACCGAAGACCAAGCCAAAGCGCAAGGCATCAAAGTCAAGAAGGGCTTGTTCCCATGGACAGCCTCTGGCCGCGCGATTGCCAATGGCCGCGATGAAGGTGTTACCAAATTGCTATTTGACGATTCACCTGAAGCCCACGGCCACGGCAAGATTTTGGGTGGCGGTATGGTGGGAACACATGCTGGTGACATGATCGGTGAAGTGGCCTTGGCCATAGAGATGGGTGCAGACGCCATCGATATCGGCAAAACCATTCACCCGCACCCTACGCTTGGCGAGAGCATTGGAATGGCCGCAGAAGTGGCACATGGCAGTTGCACCGATTTGCCACCTAGCAAGAAGTAACCAACACGCGCGACGCTTGTGATCATCCTCGCCCCTATGGAAGGACTGCTCGACTGCGTCCTGCGGGACGTGTTGACGCGCATTGGTGGTGTTGACCGATGTGTCTCAGAATTCATTCGCGTTACCAACACCCTGCTTCCACAGCGTGCGTTTATACGCGTAGTCCCCGAGTTACTCAACGGCGGTCGAACACCCTCAGGCATTCCTGTGCGCCCGCAATTATTGGGGTCTGACCCCAATTGTTTGGCGGACAACGCGGCGCGAGTGGCCAGTATGGGAAGCGATGGTGTGGATCTAAATTTTGGTTGTCCAGCCAAGCAAGTTAACAGGCATGGCGGTGGTGCTGCCTTATTGCAAGACCCAGAAGTTTTGTATCGCATTACGCGCGCTGTGCGGTTGGCAGTACCTCCCGAAAAAATTGTCAGTGCCAAAATGCGATTGGGGTTTGACCATGACGAGCAGGCAGAAGAATGTGCCCTCGCACTAGAAGCTGGCGGTGTCAGCGAAATCGTGATTCATGCGCGCACCAAAGCGGATGGCTATCGTCCACCTGCTTATTGGCCTCGTATTGCGGATATCCGCTCGCATGTCAAAGTGCCTTTAATTGCCAATGGCGAAATATGGAATGTGCAAGATGCTGTGCGTGCGCGAGAAGACTCTGGTTGCCATGATTTGATGATTGGGCGGGGGATGGTGACGAATCCTGGTTTGGGTTTGGCGCTGAAAAAATTTGATAGGAAATCTAATCCCTATGGGGACCAAGAGTCACAGACTCAACTGACTTGGCAAGACATGCTGCCGCATCTGATGTATTTTTGGAACCTGGTGCAAAAACGCATTACACGCAAGCATCAGACCGGACGATTTAAACAGTGGTTGAATTTTTTGCGTAAGCATTTTGTAGAAGCCGAAGTGGCTTACTTAACCCTACGCACGGTGAACGACCCGCAATTGATATCAGACTGGTTAGCGTTGCAGTTCGTCAGAATTAATGGGCAACCGCCTGCCGCACCGCTCGCTCCCACTGCATCATCCGATGCTGTGCTTCATCACGAGAAATCTGCGCTTCAAACACGCGGTCAATCTTCCAGTGCTTCTCTAGCGCAGTCAAGTCACTGAACATACCGCAGTGCAGTCCCGCCAAGTAGGCGGCACCTAGAGCGGTGGTTTCAATCACTGCAGGGCGAATGACAGGAATACCTAGTAAATCTGCCTGTATTTGCATGAGCAAGTTGTTCGCACAAGCACCTCCATCGACCCGTAATTCTCGAACTGGCGTGCCACCATGTTGCACAGCATCTTTACTCATCGCCTGCAAAAGCACAGTGCTTTGGAATGCAATACTGTCCAATGCGGCCCGCGCAAAGTGCGCCATCGTCGTGCCACGCGTGATGCCCACAACCGTACCCCGCGCATCCGCATTCCAGTAAGGTGCCCCTAAGCCTGTGAACGCTGGCACCACGACTACACCATCAGCATCTGTCACCGTTTGCGCAAGCGCTTCAATGTCCGAGCTATTTTTGAAGGCATGTAACCCGTCACGTAACCACTGCACAACGGCACCACCAATAAAAACGCTTCCTTCAAGTGCAAATTCAGGCTGGGTACTGGTTTGTGCTGCGCTTGTAGTGATGAGTCCGTTATGGCTAGTTTGAAATTGATCGCCCGTATGCATCAACATAAAGCAACCCGTGCCATACGTGTTTTTAGCTTGCCCCGCCCGCCAGCATGCTTGTCCAAATAGGGCGCTTTGCTGGTCGCCTGCAACACCACCAATGGGTAATGGGTGACCGAGCCACTCAGAATCTATGACACCAAAGTCACTCGATGATGCTTGCACTGTGGGCATCAAGTTGCTGTCGATATGCAGCATGGACATGAGTTCGCTATCCCACTGGTTGGTATGCACGTTTAAAAGCATGGTGCGCGACGCGTTACTCACATCAGTGGCGTGAACACGACCTTTGGTGAGGTTCCAGATCAACCAAGTGTCGACAGTGCCAAATGCCAGTTCACCCTTTGCTGCCATGTCACGTGCTTGGGGGACGTTGTCCAATATCCATTGCAATTTGGTTCCGGAAAAATAGGCGTCAATCACCAAGCCCGTTTTGGATTGCACCAGTTTGTCGTGTCCTTCTTGGCGCAACTTAGCGCATGCGAGTTCTGAGCGCCGGTCTTGCCAAACAATCGCGTTATAGATGGGTTGGCCTGTTTTACGGCTCCACACCACAGTGGTTTCACGCTGGTTGCTAATCCCAACGCAAGCAATATCCGTAGCGAGGATATTGGCATTTTTTAAAGCCGAACGCATGGTCGCGAGTTGGTTAGACCAAATCTCAAGTGGGTCATGCTCAACCCAGCTCGGTTGGGGGTAAATTTGTCGAAGCTCTTGTTGGGCCATGCCGACGATGTGTCCGTCAGGCGTAAACACAATACTGCGCGAACTAGAGGTGCCTTGGTCAAGTGCAAGAAGATATTTCACGGCGATTACAAATTTTCTAATAGGTTGAGAGTTTAGAGATTAATTCATATGCACCTATCAGGCAAAGAGGTGACTCTTTTGATGTCAGAAAAAATCCATAATCCACAGTTAACTGCTTTCAAGACTTTGGCGCAAAGTTATTCGCTGTTTACTTCAAATTGACCCAAAAACAACTCCAACCTTGGCAAGTCATCATCGGCGGTATGTGTGGTTTGGTGCTGACTATCGGTCTTGCCCGGTTTGCATACACACCCTTGTTACCAAGTCTGCAAGCGCAAACGGGACTCAATGACGCTAATGCTGGTGTCTTAGCCGCCATTAACTATGCTGGATATATGACTGGCGCAATAACAGTCGCTTGGATAGATGACGTGCGCTGGCGACATAGGCTCTACAGCATTGGTCTTTGGGTGGCTTTGATGACAACGGCTTTGATGGCGGTTGCCCCATCATTTGGGGTCTGGGCCTTTTCACGCTATGTAGGTGGCTTGTGCGGTGCGGCGGGTATGTTGATGGGTTCAGGTTTGGTGCTAGGTTGGTTGATGCGAAATGGCCAGCGCCCCGAGTTGGGTTTGCATTTTGTTGGAATTGGCTTAGGGATCGTGGTTTCAGCGCTTGGTGCTTGGGTCCTGTCGATCATGTGGCCAAGTTGGGATGCGCAATGGATAGCCTTTGCTTGCATTGGCTTGGTTTTTTTATGGCCTGCTTGGTCTTGGCGTCCGCCAGTGCCTGAGACGATCACTGCATCTTCTTTGGAAGCCAGCGCGTCACCAACAATTCCCGCCAGATGGATGTGGACCATGCTCGCAAGTTATTTCGCTGCAGGTTGGGGGTTTGTGATTAGCGCTACTTTCACCGTTGCGATTGTGGAGCGCGAGCCTCTATTGGCTGGGCAAGGCCACCTAGCGTGGGCGATGGTTGGCTTAGCTGCCATGCCCGCAGTATTTTTGTGGGACCGCATTGCTAGATTGGTAGGAGACAAACAAGCCTTGCTAATCGCCTTCGGTTTGCAAACACTGTCTGTGTTGTTGCCTGCTGTATCTGGTTCTATGCTGGCAGCTATGGCAGGAGCCATTGGCTACGGGGCTACTTTCATTGGGATTGTGAGTTTGACGCTTGCCATGGTCGGTCGTTTATCGCCCAACAATCCAGGCAAAGCTATGGCGCGATTTACTTTGGGTTATGGCTCAGCGCAAATGATTGCTCCAGTGGTCGCTGGGTATATGGCGCAATCATCTGGATCATTTCACGGAGCGCTATGGGTGACTGCTGGAGTCATGGCATTGGGAATGGCCTTGTTGGCCACGCTGCCGCAGATCGAAAAAGCTGCTTAGTTTTTAGAGCTGTCAGAGCTAGAGCTGTTGTCCACTCTGCGTGCGCCAGTAAAACGGCTTAACCAATAAGACTGGCGCATATCTTCCACCTTGACCTGTTTACCAGGGCGTGGTGAATGGATAAATTTGTTATCACCCACGTAAATGCCCACGTGGCTAAAGGTTTGGCGCATGGTGTTGAAGAACACCAAGTCGCCGGGCTGCAAATCTTTTTTGTCTATTTTTTCAGTGGCATCCGCTTGTTCGCGTGCGCTGCGGGGCAAGACCTTACCCAAAGTTTGTTCGTACATGGATCGGACAAAACCGCTGCAATCAAAGCCGTTGTCGTCGGAGCCACCGCGGCGGTAAGGAACGCCTAAAAACCCCATGGCATTCATAACCAAATCAGAGGCTTTGTTGCTGACGTTTTGGCTTACTTTGGAAATCTTGGTTATGAAGCCACTGTCGGAAAGATAGATTTCTAAATCGTCAGAAGACGAACTGTTAGGCGCTGCATGCGCACTAACAATACAACAGACGATAAGGAGATGGCGAAACTTCATAAGCGCACGATTATAGTGCGGTAGGAATGCACGATACTCGTGTTTACTTTGCACAACCACCTGTTTCATTTCACTTTCGCCCACTTATGTTGATTGATGACCAAGAATCCCAGCTAGTTTTGGTGGATTACCAAGAGCGGTTAATGCCAGCCATTTTTGAGGCTGAATCGGTATTGCTGAACGCTAAGCGACTGGCACAAGCGGCGCAGTGGATGGAAGTTCCTGTTTGGGGGACTGAGCAGAACCCAGAAAAACTTGGGCCCTTGGCTAGTGACGTGCGGCAATTTTGCCGTTCAGTTTTACCCAAAATGAGTTTCAGTGCATGTGCGGATGGTTTGATTGAATTGCTCAAGCCACCACCGCGCAACGCGCAAGCTGGTAACGCCCGAAGCTTGCCCAAGCATTTACAAAAAAAATCTGAACCGGATTCCGTTCGCCAAACCATTATTCTGGGAGGAGTTGAGGCGCATATCTGTTTACTTCAAACTGCCCTTGATTTGTTAGAGCAAGAATTTGAAGTTTATATAGTGACCGACGCCTGTAGTTCGCGCACCGAACGTAACCGCGATGCGGCTTTCGATCGATTGGCGGGCATGGGCGCAGAACTGGTGACGACTGAAATGGTGCTGTTCGAGTGGCTGCGCAGCGCTGAATCGGATGCGTTTAGGGAAATACAAGCGCTCATTAAATAGGCAAACTTTGCGCTAAGTCAGTTTCTTGCAAGTCCTTCCTGCTCATAATTGAAAAATTAGTAAAACGTAGATGGGGAGGCATATTCATGGGTTCTTTTGCGCAGTTTCATAAGCGTTCTATCGAAGACCGCGACAATTTTTGGGCTGAACAAGCCAAAACAGTGGATTGGCAAATCCAGCCCCAGCAAATTTGCGATTACTCCAATCCTCCCTTTGCTAAGTGGTTCGTCGGTGGAACCACCAATTTGTGCCACAACGCGATAGATAGGCATCTTAAAGAACGTGGTGACCAAGCCGCGCTGATTTTTGTTTCTACTGAAACAGACCAAGAAAAAACCTACACCTACAAAGACTTACACGCAGAAGTGCAGCGTATGGCCGCTATCTTGCAAAACTTTGGCGTGGTCAAAGGCGACCGTGTCTTGATTTACATGCCCATGATTGCCGAGGCCTCTTTTGCGATGTTGGCATGCGCGCGTATTGGAGCGATTCACTCTGTGGTGTTTGGCGGATTCGCCTCACATTCATTAGCAACACGCATCGAAGATGCAACGCCCAAAGTGATTATTAGTGCAGACGCCGGATCGCGCGGTGGCAAGGTCGTGGCTTACAAACCTTTGTTGGACGAAGCCATCAGCTTATCGAGCCACAAGCCTAAAGCGGTCTTGATGGTTGATCGCCATTTGTCTGAATTCGCCAGCGTGGCAGGGCGCGACTTTGACTATGCGCAAGAACGTGACAAACATCTCAACGCCCAAGTGCCTTGCGAATGGGTGGAATCCACCCATCCGAGTTACACCCTCTACACATCAGGAACAACAGGTAAGCCTAAAGGTGTGCAACGCGACACGGGTGGCTACGCGGTGGCATTGGCCAGCAGCATTCCGAATATTTTCCAAGGCAAACCAGGCGAGACATTTTTTTGCACCAGCGACATAGGTTGGGTGGTGGGGCACAGCTACATCATTTACGGCCCTCTCATTGGCGGTATGGCCACCATTCTTTATGAAGGCCTTCCGATCCGCCCTGACGGTGGCATTTGGTGGAGCTTGGTGGAGAAGTACAAAGTCAGCGTCATGTTTAGCGCACCCACCGCGATTCGCGTGCTGAAAAAACAAGATCCTGCGCTTCTCACTAAATACAACTTGAAGTCTTTGAAGGCCTTGTTCTTAGCGGGTGAGCCTTTGGACGAACCCACTGCCAAATGGATTTCAGAAGGCTTGGGCGGCACGCCCATCATCGACAACTACTGGCAAACTGAAACTGGCTGGCCTATTTTGACAATTTGCAACGGTGTAGAAAAAGCCCCAAGTAAATTTGGCTCCCCTGGCAAAGCTGTTTACGGATACGACGTCAAACTGGTCGACGACCAAACTGGCGAAGAACTCACTGGCGCAAACCAAAAGGGCGTATTGACCATCGAAGGCCCTTTGCCCCCCGGCAATTTACAAACGGTGTGGGGCGATGACGCTCGTTTTGTGAACACCTACTGGAAAACCGTACCCAACAAAATGGTCTACAGCACATTTGATTGGGCGGTGCGCGACGAAGATGGTTACTTCTTCATCTTAGGACGCACGGACGATGTGATCAACGTGGCGGGACATCGCTTAGGCACACGCGAGATCGAGGAAAGCATTTCAAGCCATCCCAATATCGCTGAAGTCGCCGTGGTCGGTGTCGCAGACCAACTCAAAGGCCAAGTGGCGATGGCGTTTGCCATTGCCAAAGACGCCTCAGCCCTTGGCGATGCAGCTGCTCGCTTAAAGCTCGAAGGCGAAGTGATGAAGGTGGTGGACAACCAACTCGGTGCTGTTGCCCGACCCGCGCGTGTATTTTTTGTGAGTGCTTTGCCTAAAACACGTAGTGGCAAATTACTGCGCCGAGCGATCCAAGCCGTTTGCGAAAAAAGAGACCCAGGCGACTTGACGACCATGGACGATCCGCTCGCCTTAAAGCAGATCCAAGACGTGCTCGGGTGATATTGGAATTTCACACATTCGTCTTTTAACCACAGCAAACTAGCGTTACCAGCGACTTCAGTGGCACAATGATGGGTGTTAGGGGTTCATACAACCTCTTTCGCTTCCGCCATCCGGTTCAGCCGTGTCGCGGTGGGTTTTTTCAACCAACTAATGTTTCCTGAAGGGAAACGGAGGTCAGCGCAATGTCACAGACGTCAGTCTATCAAGCCTATTCGGGCAACACTTATTTGTTTGGCGGAAACGCCCCGTACGTCGAAGAGATGTACGAAAACTATCTCTCCAACCCCGGCAGCGTTCCAGATTCTTGGCGTGAGTACTTTGATGCTCTGCAACACGTTCCCGCAGTGGATGGCACCAATGCCAAAGACGTGCCCCATCTCCCCGTCATCAATGCGTTTGCTGAACGCGCCAAAGCCGGTGGTACCCGCGTGGTCATGGCCAGCGCAGATGCCGAAATGGGTCGCAAGCGCACGGCTGCGCAGCAACTGATTGCGGCCTACCGCAACGTAGGACAACGTTGGGCAGACCTTGATCCACTTAAGCGTACCGAGCGCCCACCCATTCCAGACCTAGACCCCGCGTTCTATGGTTTTACAGATGCAGACCAAGAAACCGTGTTCGACACCAGCAACACGTTCTTCGGCAAAAACAGCATGTCTTTGCGTGATTTGCTCAACGCCTTGCGTGAAACCTATTGCGGCACTTTAGGTGCTGAATTCATGTATGCCACCGACCAAGCAGAAAAGCGTTGGTGGCAAGAAAAGTTGGAATCGATTCGTAGCAAACCCAATTTCAACGCAGAAAAGAAAAAAACAATTCTCGAGCGACTGACGGCCGCAGAAGGCCTTGAGCGTTTCTTGCACACCAAATACGTGGGCCAAAAACGTTTCTCCCTTGAAGGCGGTGAGAGCTTCATTGCCGCGATGGACGAGTTGGTCCACAAGGCCAGCGCACAAGGCGTGCAAGAAATCGTGATTGGCATGGCTCACCGTGGTCGTCTAAACGTGCTGGTCAACACCATGCGCAAATTGCCAGCCGATTTGTTTGCGGAGTTTGACCACACTGCACCAGAAGACTTACCTGCTGGTGACGTGAAATACCACCAAGGCTTTAGCTCCGATATCAGCACCGCTGGCGGTCCCGTGCATTTGTCTTTGGCTTTCAATCCATCGCATCTTGAAATTGTGAACCCCGTGGTCGAAGGCTCCGTGCGTGCCCGTATGGACCGCCGTGCCGACCCACACGGCTCACAAGTGTTGCCAGTGTTGGTGCACGGTGACGCAGCGTTTGGCGGTCAAGGTGTGAACCAAGAAACCTTTGCATTGGCGCAAACACGTGGTTATTCCACGGGTGGCACGGTGCACATCATCATCAACAACCAAATCGGTTTCACCACCTCTGATCCACGTGACATGCGATCAAGCGTGTTCTGTACGGATATCGTCAAAATGGTGGAAGCACCTGTCTTGCACGTCAACGGCGATGATCCAGAGGCCGTAGTGCTTGCCACCCAAATGGCTTTGGACTACCGCATGACGTTCAAAAAAGACGTGGTGCTAGATATCGTCTGTTTCCGCAAATTGGGTCACAACGAGCAAGACACACCAGCATTAACCCAACCGTTGATGTACAAAAAAATCGCGGCTCATCCTGGTACCCGCAAATTGTTTGCGGACAAATTGACGGCACAAGGTTTGGGCGACACCTTGGGCGATGACATGGTCAAAGCCTACCGTGCTGCATTGGACGCTGGTAAACATACCGACGATCCTGTGTTGACCAACTTCAAAACCAAGTACACCGTCGACTGGGCGCCTTTCTTAGGCAAGAAGTGGACAGACGCAGGCGATACATCGATCCCGATGTCAGAGTGGAAACGTTTAGCTGAAAAAATCACAACAATTCCATCCACGATCGCACCTCACCAGTTGGTGAAAAAAGTCTATGACGACCGCGCTGCTATGGGCCGTGGCGATACCCCCGTCGATTGGGGCATGGGCGAACACATGGCATTTGCTTCGTTAGTGGCCAGTGGTTACCCAGTGCGTTTATCAGGTGAAGACTGCGGACGCGGCACCTTCACCCACCGACATGCTGTGATCCATGACCAAAACCGTGAAAAGTGGGACACCGGTACTTATGTCGCGTTGCAAAACGTGGCGGAAAACCAAGCACCCTTTACCGTCATTGACTCCATTTTGTCGGAAGAAGCTGTGCTCGGTTTTGAATACGGCTACGCTTCCAATGACCCCAGTACTTTGGTCGTTTGGGAAGCCCAATTCGGTGACTTCGCGAATGGCGCACAAGTAGTGATCGACCAATTCATTGCCTCTGGCGAAGTGAAGTGGGGCCGTGTCAATGGCTTAACGTTGATGTTGCCGCATGGCTATGAGGGCCAAGGCCCAGAACACAGCTCTGCACGTTTAGAGCGCTTCATGCAGTTGGCCGCTGATACGAACATGCAGATTGTTCAACCTACAACGGCGAGCCAAATCTTCCATGTTTTGCGTCGCCAAATGGTGCGTGATTTACGCAAACCACTCATCATCTTCACGCCTAAGTCGTTGTTGCGTAATAAAGATGCAACGTCCCCTGTATCGGAGTTTGTCAAAGGTAGCTTCCAAACGGTGATACCTGAGAGCAAAGCAATCAAGGCAGACAAAGTTAAGCGTGTGTTGGTGTGCTCTGGCAAGGTCTATTACGACTTGGTTAAAAAGCGCGAAGAAAATGGTGCAGACGACGTTGCTATTTTGCGCGTCGAGCAGTTGTACCCCTTCCCACACAAAGCGTTCGCAGCGGAATTGAAAAAATATCCCAACGCCACTGATTTGGTATGGACACAAGATGAGCCACAAAACCAAGGTGCTTGGTTCTTTGTGCAGCACTACATCCACGAAAACATGAGCGCCGGTCAACGACTGGGTTACTCGGGACGCGCAGCGTCTGCATCGCCTGCGGTCGGTTATTCACACCTGCACCAAGAGCAGCAAAAAGCGTTGGTCGATGGCGCGTTCGCCAAGATCAAGGGCTTTGTGCTCACCAAATAAACATAGTAAGAAATATTCAGAAAGATTTATATGGCTATCGTTGAAGTGAAAGTCCCTCAGTTGTCTGAGTCGGTGGCTGAAGCCACCATGTTGCAATGGAAAAAGAAAGTGGGCGATTCTGTCGCTGCAGATGAAATCTTGATTGAAATAGAAACCGACAAAGTGGTGCTTGAAGTACCCGCACCTTCTGCTGGTGTTTTGTCTGAAATCTTGGTTGCTGATGGCGGGACAGTAAATGCTGAGCAATTGATTGCACGCATTGATACAGACGGCAAAGTTGCTGCGGCTCCAGCATCCGCTCCAGCAAAGGCTGCCGCACCCGTGGCTACTCCAGTTGCGCAAGCAAGTGCACCAGCATCTAACAGCAAAGCAGGTGTTGCGATGCCCGCCGCTGCCAAGTTGATGGCAGACAACAACATGGCCGCAGGATCTGTTGCAGGTTCTGGCAAAGACGGACGTGTCACCAAAGGTGATGTCTTGTCAGCTGTTGCCAACCCAGCGAATGCTGCAGTAATCCCAACAGGTGTACCTACCAAAGCATTGCCTGCAGTTAGCGGCCCGGCTGTGAATTTGGGTGAACGCCCAGAACAACGTGTGCCGATGACACGTTTGCGTGCGCGTGTGGCAGAGCGTTTGTTGCAATCGCAATCGACGAATGCGATTTTGACGACGTTCAATGAAATCAATATGGCACCTGTCATGGATATGCGCAAGCGCATGCAAGAGCGTTTCGAAAAAGAACATGGCGTTAAGTTGGGCTTTATGAGCTTCTTTGTCAAAGCTGCTGTCCATGCTTTGAAGAAATTCCCGGTTTTGAACGCCTCTGTTGACGGCAATGACATCGTCTATCACGGTTACTTCGATATTGGTATTGCCGTGGGTTCACCCCGTGGGTTGGTGGTGCCTATCTTGCGCAATGCTGACCAAATGAGTTTTGCTGATATCGAGAAAAAGATCGCTGAATTTGGCGTGAAAGCACGCGACGGAAAACTCGGCATCGAAGAGATGACGGGTGGCACTTTTTCTATTTCCAACGGTGGCACTTTTGGCTCCATGATGTCGACTCCCATCATCAACCCACCGCAGTCGGCCATTTTGGGTGTACATGCCACCAAAGACCGTGCGATGGTAGAAAACGGCCAAGTGGTGGTACGTCCCATGAACTACTTTGCCATGTCTTACGACCACCGCATCATCGACGGCCGTGAAGCTGTTTTGGGCTTGGTCGCGATGAAAGAGGCCTTGGAAGATCCAGCGCGCCTCTTGTTCGACATCTAATCAACCGCTTGCAATGCCCCCTTTATTGGGGGCGTTTTTTATCTAAGAGAAATGCACCATGAGTAAACAATTCGACGTCGTAGTGATTGGCGGTGGCCCAGGTGGTTACATCGCTGCCATTCGTGCAGCACAACTTGGTTTTCAAGTGGCGTGTATCGATGAATGGAAAAACGCAGAGGGCGGTCCAGCACCTGGCGGTACCTGTACCAATGTAGGTTGCATTCCTTCCAAAGCATTGTTGCAATCGAGCGAACACTTTGACCACGCCAACCACCACTTTGCAGACCACGGCATTTCAGCCAAAGATGTGAAGATGGATGTAGCCAAAATGCTTGGCCGTAAAGATACCGTGGTCAAACAAAATAACGATGGCATTTTGTATTTGTTCAAAAAGAACAAAATTACTTTTTTCCATGGCCGTGGAACGTTTGCCAAAGCAGTTGATGGTGGCTTTGAAATCAAAGTTACTGGCAAGGCAGAAGAATCGATTGTTGGTAAACAAGTCGTCATTGCCACTGGGTCGAATGCCCGAGCTCTGCCAGGCACACCATTTGATGAAGTCAATATCTTGTCGAACGACGGTGCGTTGCGTATCGGTAGCGTTCCCAAAAAACTCGCCTTGATTGGTTCGGGCGTCATTGGCTTAGAAATGGGTTCAGTCTGGCGTCGCTTAGGTGCAGAGGTCACTATTTTGGAAGGCCTTCCCACTTTCTTGGGTGCAGTCGATGAGCAAATCGCCAAAGAAGCTAAAAAAGCATTTGACAAGCAAGGTTTGAAGATTGAACTTGGCGTCAAAGTCGGTGAAATCACCAACGGTAAAAAAGGCGTATCGATTGCCTATACCAACGCCAAAGGTGAAGCGCAGACACTGGATGCAGACAAACTCATCGTGTCCATTGGCCGCGTACCCAACACCATTGGCTTAGGTGCTGAAGCGATTGGTCTGCAACTAGACGAACGCGGTGCCATCGTGGTCGACGGTGATTGCAAAACCAATGTGCCTGGTGTGTGGGCTGTTGGCGATGTCGTGCGTGGTCCCATGCTGGCACACAAAGCAGAAGAAGAGGGCGTTGCGGTGGCTGAGCGCATTGCTGGGCAACATGGCCATGTCAACTTCAACACCATTCCTTGGGTGATTTACACCAGCCCCGAAATTGCTTGGGTTGGCCGCACAGAGCAGCAACTCAAAGCAGATGGCGTGGCTTACAAAGCGGGAACCTTCCCATTCTTGGCAAACGGTCGCGCGCGCGCTTTAGGCGACACCACTGGTATGGTGAAGTTTTTAGCGGATGCCACCACCGACGAGATTTTGGGCGTTCACATCGTCGGTCCCATGGCCAGTGAATTGATTTCTGAAGCCGTTGTGGCGATGGAATTCAAAGCATCTGCAGAAGATATTGCGCGTATTTGCCATGCGCATCCTTCTTTATCGGAAGCTACAAAAGAAGCGGCTTTGGCTGTGGATAAGCGCACTTTGAATTTTTAATTCGTGCATAAATAAGATTCAAAGCCCGCTTTTAACAGCGGGCTTTTTTTCGATCAAAGTTCCCTTCAAGGCACAATACGCATTGCAATGTCGGTCTATCAAAATTACCAAAAAGAATTAAAGGCAAGAGGGTTCAAAAGCGACCCTGCGCAGCTTCGTGCCATTGATGCGCTTGAGCGGTGTGCCACAGAGTGGTCGCACTACAAAGAGAAGCGCTCGAACTCGATCAAAAAAATTATCAATCACCCAGATATTCCGCGTGGTGTTTATTTATATGGCGGCGTTGGTAGGGGTAAAAGTTTTTTAATGGACTGCTTTTACGAGTCTGTTCCACTCGTTCGTAAAACCCGTTTGCATTTCCACGAATTCATGCGTGAAGTTCACAGAGAGCTTCGTGAACTACAAGGTAATGCTGACCCACTGGATATCTTGGGTGAGCAAATGTCCAAGCGCTTCAAGTTAATTTGCTTTGATGAGTTCCATGTGGCGGACATCACAGACGCGATGATCCTCTACCGCTTGTTAGATTCTTTGTTCAAGCATGGTGTGGGTTTTATTACAACGTCAAACTTCAAGCCCAACGATTTATACCCAGGCGGCATGCACCGCGACCGCATCTTGCCCGCGATTGAATTGCTCAACAGCCAGCTCGAAGTGATCAACGTCGACAACGGAACTGACTACCGTCGGCAAACTCTTGAGTTGGTGGATTTATTCCATTGCCCAACAGGTCCTCAAGCTGATGCCGCGATGACGGATGCTTTCAACCGACTAGCAGAATGCCAAGACCAAGATCCTTTGCTCAACATTGAGTCGCGCGAAATAAAAGCGCGTCGTAGAGCTGGCGGCGTTGTGTGGTTCGACTTCAAAGACATTTGTGGTGGTCCGCGTTCGCAAAACGACTACCTTGAAATTGCCTCCCAATTTCATACGGTTCTTTTGAGCGATGTGCCCTATATGCCAGTTAACAAGGCATCTGAGGCGCGCCGTTTCACCTGGTTGGTGGATGTTTTGTACGATAGGCATGTGAAATTCATCTTATCGGCTGAAGTGCAACCTGCTGAACTTTATACAGAAGGGCCCTTGGCGCACGAGTTTGTGCGAACAGTGTCTCGCTTGCGTGAAATGCAATCAGCTGAGTTCTTAGCCCTTGGTAAACGCGTCGTTGATACGGCATTGACATGACACATTACAAATTCTTCGCTACTTTTCTACTTCTGCTTTGTATGGGTAGCAACGCATCTTTTGCACAAATCTTGTCAGCCTCAGAAATACCTTCTGATGAAGAAAGATTGGCAGAAAGCACGCGCCTGGAAAAAAAGCGTGAAGAAATGGATGCCACTTACCAAAAAGCTATGCGTGAGTGCTACCAAAGGTTTGATGTGGTGGGGTGTCAATTAAAGGCGCGCGATAAAAGACTAGTGGTCTTGGCTGTTTTGCGCAAGGAAGAAAACAAATTCAATGCACTAGAACGTCAAATCAAAGCCTTTGAATCGATACAACGGACTGCTGAAAAAACCAGCGAAGCGCAACAACAAGAAGCGGCTAACCAACGCGAAGAAGCGCAGCAAGCTGCAAAAGACCGACAAGAGCGTACTGAGCAAAAGAAACAAGACTATGACAGCCAAGGCAAGAACCGCCCTAATTTCGATGCCAAACAACGGAAAGCGGCTGAGCATCGTGCAGATACAGAAAAACGTTTGAAAGAGCGTACCAACGCCCCTGCCGATCCATTGCCTTCTCCAGTGCGGGCTAAGTGATCCGCTCGCATGACACACAGCTTTTGCGCCATCGCGTGCAAGAGGCTTTTCTAGAAGGCGGCATTCTTTCTCAAGCCACCCACCAGTTCCAACCGCGCGCGGGTCAAACCGATATGGCGCTGGCGGTGGCAGATGTCATCAACGAAGGTGGTAGCTTGGTCGTGGAGGCCGGAACCGGAGTTGGTAAAACTTTCGCCTATTTGGTGCCTGCTTTGCTCAGTGGCGAGCGCGTTTTATTGTCTACCGCGACCAAAGCTTTGCAAGACCAGTTGTTTGCGCGTGACATTCCAAGATTAATTGCTGCGTTGAACTTGCCAATTCGCTTGGCACTCCTAAAGGGACGCAGCAACTATTTATGCACCCACAGAATGCAAATGGCGAGGCAAGATGCTTCTTTGCCGGATCGCCACGTGGTTCGTTTGTTAGCCAAAGTCGAAATCTGGGCCCTGACCACCCAAACCGGTGATTTGGCGGAATTGCCCGGCCTCGATGAGCGTTCGTCTTTGATTCCGTGGATCACCTCCAACCGCGAAAATTGTTTGGGTTCGCAATGCCCAGCATTCAAAAACTGCCACGTCAATAACGCGCGCCGCGATGCGCTTGCGGCAGATATCGTGGTTATCAACCACCATTTGTTTTTTGCAGACTTGGCTGTGCGTGAGTCAGGTATGGCGGAGTTGCTACCTAGTGTGCGCGTTGTGGTGTTTGATGAAGCGCACCAACTCAATGAAACTGGTGTGAACTTTTTAGGGCAACAACTCAGCACCTCGCAACTTCTGGATTTAACCCGAGACCTTCTTGCTACCGGGTTACAACTCGCACGTGGTTTTGCGGATTGGCAAGGATTAGCGTCAGCTCTTGAATTGAGTGCCAGAGATTTACGCTTGCTAGTGGGGCAGCGGAATACATCGACCAAGATCAAATGGACAGAGCCCACACCCGAGGGAATCCCTGATGATGCTTGGCAACATGCATTGCAAGGCGTTTACCAAGCCGCTGACAACATTGCCCAATCTTTAGAGACAGTGATCGAAGTTGCGCCAGATTTCTTGCGTTTACAAGAACGCATGATGGATGTGATGGCTCGCGTTTCACTCTTTGCCAATCCATGCGATCCTCAAACTGTGAGGTGGCTCGACGTGACATCCTCACAAATGCGATTGATGCAAGCACCTTTAGATATTGCTGACACCGTGCGAGAGCGTTTGCTCAAGCAATCCGCTCCCAAAAGCTGGATTTTTACTTCAGCCACTTTGGGCGATGAGTCAACTTTGAAATGGTTCACGGAACCCTGCGGCTTAGAGTCTGCGCAAGTCTTGCGTGTAGAAAGTCCTTTTGACTATCCTAGTCAAGCTTCTATGTTTGTCCCTAAAGACATGGTGCGTCCGAGCGATCCGGCGCACAGTTCACAAGTAGCCAAACTTGCGAGCGATGCAGTCCGTGTTTTGGGTGGCAAATCTTTGGTGCTTACTACAACCCTACGTGCGTTGCGATCGATTGGCGACGCCATGAAGCAGCAACTAGAAGGCTCTGGAATTGAAGTCTTGATGCAAGGTGAGTGGCCCAAGCGTGAATTAATGGCCCGATTTCAAGACGCAACGCCAGAGCAGGGTGGTTGTGTGCTAGTTGCCTCCGCCACTTTTTGGGAAGGCTTTGATGTACCAGGCGATGCACTGCAATTGGTGATCATCGACAAGTTGCCGTTCCCACCACCTAACGACCCGATTGTCGAAGCCCGCGGTAAACGTCTAGAAGCGCAGGGTAGAAGCCCCTTCAATGATTTCTTTGTGCCTGAGGCGGTGATTGCCCTAAAACAAGGTGCTGGCCGCTTAATTCGGCGAGAAACAGACCGTGGTGTATTGGTGGTGTGCGATAGTCGGCTTGCAACCACTGGTTATGGAAAGCGATTGATGGCGGCTATGCCAAATATGCGTCAACTCCACACACAAGAAGAGTTACATCAGGCGCTTGAAAGTCTCAAGCTGTAACGACTACCAAGGCTTCCACCAAGGTTTTTTTGCCTGGTGACGCTCTGGATAGAGTAACTTGCTGTCTGGGTAAGTGCTATCAAGCACACGACGCGTATCGTCACGCAGTTTTTCTAACCCTAGCTTGTCGTAGCACTGGAACATCAAGAACAAAGCTTCTTCGACAGCAGGTACATCACGGTATTCTTGAACCGCAGCTTGCGCACGGTTCAATGCCGCTACATAAGCCCCACGCTTGAAGTAATACCTAGCCACATAGACATCTGAGCGCGCCAAAGAATTTTTGATAAAAGCCATACGCATTTTGGCGTCTGGTGTGTATTTGGAATTGGGGAAACGCAGCGTCAATTCGCGGAAAGCTTCAAAAGATTCTTTCGCTTGCTTGGGGTCTCGCTCGGCCACGTCCTCATCAGTGATGGAAGAAAACAGGCCTAAGTCCTCGTTGAAATTCACGAGGCCTTTGAGATACAAGGCGTAGTCCATCGCCGGACTTGCTGGGTGCAATTTGATGAACCGGTCGAGAGTTGCAACGGCTTGCACGGGCTCTTTGGTTTTGTACTGTGCCCAGGCTTTGTCTAGCTGCGCTTGTTGTGCAATTGCAGTGCCTGCTGCGCGGCCTTCCAGTTTTTCGTAGTAACCAATCGCTTTGTCGTAGGCGCCGGCAGCGAGCTCGTCTTTGGCTTCTTGGTAGAGCTTATCGACCGACCAAGATTTGGTGAGATCGTTCTCAATGGCGCATGCACCTAAAAGAATCGCACCCACTACGCCGATACATCGCGCCAGAGCCGATAATTTGTTACTAATCACCACAGGCCATCCTCTTGAAGCAAATTCAACCCATTCTATCGGCTCAACTGCTGCCCACCTTGCTTGCGCAGTCAGATGCATTACAAGACGAATTACCTGACGAGACCGTTGATTTAGCAGAAGGCCCCGAACTTGAGCAACGTGATTTGGTGATTCCAACTGCCATGCATGGAGAACGCTTAGACCGTGCGTTGGCGCAGTTGTTGCCAGAGTTTTCGCGTAGCTATTCACAACAATTGCTTGCTGAAGGTTGTGTGAACTGTGTCCTACCTGAGGCTAGGTTGATCAATAAACCTTCTATTAAGGTGAGAGCTGGCGAGCATTACCAAGTTGTTTTGCGTCCAACGCCACAAAGCCAAGCGTTCAAACCAGAAGAGATGGCGCTCGAAGTTGTCTATGAAGACGCAGACCTTCGGGTATTGAACAAACCCGCAGGATTGGTCGTGCATCCCGCTCCTGGTAATTGGAGTGGAACCTTGCTTAACGGATTGTTAGCCTTGGACCCGCAAGCCGTGATGCTGCCCCGAGCTGGCATCGTGCACCGTCTTGATAAAGACACCAGCGGCTTGATGGTGGTGGCACGTACGCGAAAAGCTATGGACGCCTTGGTCGCCATGATTGCTGAGAGAGAAGTCCACCGTGAATACTTGGCAGTTGCCTACCGCAAATGGAACTCTTCCAATCCCCTTCGCGAGGTGGAGGGTGCTATTGGACGCGACTACCGAAACCGCTTGCGCATGGCTGTTGTTGATCTGGAGCGTTTGCCCGGTAAACCAGCCCACACCAGTTTTGAATGCCTGAGTTCGCAAGAAGAGGCCTGCTTAATGCGCTGTGTCTTGCATACGGGGCGAACCCACCAAATTCGGGTGCATATGGCGCATATCGGCCACCCCTTGTTGGGCGACGCGATGTATGCGGGACCCATGCAGTTGGGCATCAGCAGACAGGCCCTGCATGCCTATCGCTTGCGGTTTATCCATCCCATCACTGGCGAGTCCTTGCCGTTTGAGGCACCTGTGCCAACAGATATGCGCGAATTAATGGACCAATTGGGTTTGCAATCGGGCTTAGCCAAAACCTGAGCGGGTAGAATGCCCGCTCGCGCTTGTGAAAGCGCTGAGCCCTCTGGCTCTGTCTAGATTAACCCCGGAAACTTCACGATGAACACCGCGGATGCCAAGCGTGTCCTTGAGACCGCATTGATTTGCTCTCACCAACCGATACACCCACGCGAATTGCGCGTGCTGTTCGATGACGCCCTGGGGATTGACACCATCAAAACCCTGCTAGAAGAGTTACAACACGAGTGGACCCAACGTGGCGTCGAACTGGTGCAAGTTGCTTCGGGTTGGCGCTTTCAAAGCCGCCCAGAGATGCGTGAATATCTCGACCGACTGAACCCCGAAAAACCCCCTAAATACACCCGTGCAGCGATGGAAACCTTGGCTATCATTGCCTACCGCCAGCCCGTCACGCGCGGCGATTTAGAAGATATCCGCGGTGTCACTATCAATTCGCTGGTTTTGAAGCAACTTGAGGATAGAGGCTGGGTAGAAGTGATTGGCCACCGGGAGACTGTTGGTCGCCCTGCTTTGTTTGCCACCACCCGACAGTTTTTAGATGACCTGGGATTGGCCTCTCTAGACCAATTGCCCGTCTATGACACGGAACAGGCGCAAGCCAATGCATTTGCGAAATTAAGTGCAGAAGAAGACAGTGCACAACTTTCTATCGAAGACGCTTCCGAAGAAGCCACGACGTCAGAAAACGACAACCAACCCAATGACGCCTGATCCCAAAGACATCCCTTTGGTCCCAGCAGACGAAGAAGAAGCCCCTCGCATTGAGTTCTCAGACGTAGTGTCTGGTCAGTTCGATGCAGAACTTGCCAAAGAAGACGCCGCGCCACTCAAGCGCGTGCTCTTGCCCCAAGCCGAATCACCCAAGTTGCATAAGGTTTTGGCCCAATCGGGTTTGGGCTCGCGCATCGAGATGGAGCGACTGATCGCCGATGGCCACGTGTCCGTCAACCAAGAGCCCGCGCACGTCGGGCAACGGGTTCAGTTTGGCGACCAAATCAAAGTCCACGGCAAGTTGGTCAAGGTGCGTATTGCACCTCCTGCGCCCCGAGTGATTGCTTATCACAAGCCCGCTGGCGAAGTGGTGACGCACGACGATCCCCAAAACCGTCCCACCGTATTTCGCCGTTTGCCGCGCCTCTACCAAGGCAAGTGGCAATCGGTCGGCCGTTTGGACTTGAACACCGAAGGACTGTTACTTTTGACCAGTTCAGGCGAACTCGCCAACCAACTCATGCATCCGCGTTTTGGCTTGGAGCGTGAATACGCAGTTCGGTCTTTAGGCAAACTCAGCAACGACCAAAAACAAAGCTTGCTTGACGGCATCACCTTAGAAGACGGCTTAGCCCAATTTGGTTCGATTGAAGAGGGCGGTGGCGAAGGTTCCAACTGCTGGTATCGGGTCACGATTTCTGAAGGACGTAACCGCGAAGTACGCCGTATGTTTGAGGCGGTAGGTCATGCGGTCAGCCGTTTGATTCGCATCCGTTACGGCGCCATGGTGTTGCCGCGCGGGCTCAAGCGGGGTGCTTTTGTCGAGTTACGTGAATACGATATCCGTGCCTTGATGCAAGCCGCTGGAGCCAAAGCGCCTCTTCAAAGTGGCCCGAGCCAAGACAACCGCGCAGAACGCGCCAATAGCCGCAGACGCGGAAACAGCGTGGGTCCTCGTCCTTCGACACCCCGTCAGCCCGAAGAAAGATCCAGTGGACCTGAGCGTTTGGTGCGTGCGCGTCCTAGCAAGGGTGCGGCGCCTGATCCTCTCAAAACTTCCGTGGGCTATATCGGTGCCGAAAGTCTGGCCATGGAGCGCCAGCGCAAGAAAGCCGGCGAAAAAGCCTTCCGTGCAGGCTTGGTTGGCAAGCCAAAACCCCGCAGACCTTAGGGCAAACCCCTTAGGCGGGTTAAAATAGCCGGCTTGGACAAAGACGCGATAAATTTCATCCAAAAGTTCCCATAAAACCCTCTCAGGAAAAGACCAGCATGAGCACCCAACGTACCCTCTCCATCATCAAGCCAGACGCAGTTGCTAAAAACGTGATCGGCCAGATTTATGCCCGTTTCGAAGCCGCTGGCCTCAAAATCGTTGCTGCCCGCATGGCCCATTTGTCGCGCGGTGAAGCCGAAGCTTTCTACGGTGTCCACAAAGAGCGTCCTTTCTTCAAAGATCTCGTCGAATTCATGATCTCTGGTCCTGTCATGATCACCGTGCTCGAAGGCGAAAACGCTATCCTCAAAAACCGCGATTTGATGGGTGCAACCGACCCTAAGAAAGCCGCCGCCGGCACCATCCGCGCAGACTTTGCTGACAGCATTGACGCCAACGCCGTCCACGGCTCTGACGCTCCTGAAACAGCGGCAGTCGAAATCGCGTTCTTCTTCGCAGGAATGAACGTTTACTAAAAGCCCATAGGCGGCGCCTAAGCCCCGCTTGCGCTTGCAACCCCATGACGGCCAACCTGCTTGACTTTGATCTCGACGGTTTGGCCGT
>Ga0214919_10003599_pt1 | contig 23265 bp, 21 predicted proteins | sample LL1503_MetaG_FD_177994 | JGI IMG/M metagenome (GOLD analysis project Ga0214919, IMG submission 177994) | Freshwater microbial communities from Lake Lanier, Atlanta, Georgia, United States - LL-1503 | ecosystem: Environmental > Aquatic > Freshwater > Lake | place: USA: Georgia | collected... | reverse complement strand
GAGAACGGCATCAATGCCATTTTTGTCGATCAGGCGCAAAGCGGCGCTGGAAACGCGCAGGCGCACCCAACGGTTTTCGCTCTCTACCCAGAAACGGCGATATTGCAGGTTCGGCAAGAACCGGCGTTTGGTTTTGTTGTTGGCATGAGAAACATTGTTTCCGACCATGGGGCCTTTGCCCGTTACTTCGCAGACGCGTGCCATATGGACACTCCGATACTTTTATAAACAGTTGGTGCCAGATGAGCTTTGCGCATGCAACTTTAAAAGCTGGCAAGCAAAACTTAAGGCGGTCCAACCTCACCTCGCCAGAAGGGTGGCGGTAACCCATTTTGATGCGCTCCCCATCGGGAGTTTCAGCAAAGCCTTGGATTATAGACAGCTTTTTGGAGCTGAGCCAAGAGAAAAAAGAAAAAATAGCATGCATGGAGCAGGCCATCTCCTAGGGTGGTGCAAATCCACCTCAATAAATGGGGCTTCAAGCGCCTTCTTGCTCCAAAAAGCGCTGAGCATCCAGTGCCGCCATGCAGCCTGTGCCTGCGCTGGTAATGGCCTGCCGGTAAACGTGATCTTGGACATCGCCTGCGGCAAATACCCCAGGTACGCTGGTCATGGTGGCAAAGCCTTTCAGCCCGCTTTGGGTCACGATGTAACCGTTTTCCATTTGAAGTTGGTTTTGGAAAATATCGGTGTTAGGCGAATGACCAATGGCAATGAAGCAGCCCTTGAGTTCCAAGTCTTGCAAAGAGCCGTCTTTGGTTGACTTCAAGCGAACGCCGGTGACGCCGGTGTTGTCGCCCAAAACCTCTTCTAAGGTTTGGAAAGTTTGCAAAACAATCTTGCCAGCGGCCACTTTGTCCATGAGCTTGTCCACCAAGATAGGCTCGGCTTTGAATTTGTCGCGGCGGTGAACGAGGTAGACCTTGCTGGCAATGTTGGACAAGTACAGGGCTTCTTCGACAGCCGTATTGCCACCTCCCACCACGCAGCAAACCTGCTCCTTGTAAAAGAAACCATCGCAGGTGGCGCAACCGGACACGCCACGGCCCATGAAGGCCGTTTCAGAGTCAATGCCAAGGTATTTGGCAGAGGCTCCCGTGGCAATGATCAGGGAATCGCAGGTGTAAACACCGCTGTCGCCCGTCAAAGTGAAAGGGCGTTTGCTGAAATTGACCTTGTTGATGTGATCAAACACAATTTGCGTATTGAAGCGCTCGGCATGCTCCAAAAAGCGTTGCATCAGTTCGGGGCCTTGCACGCCATGAACGTCTGCCGGCCAGTTGTCAACCTCGGTGGTGGTCATCAGTTGGCCGCCTTGGGCAATGCCGGTAATGAGCAATGGCTTGAGGTTGGCACGGGCCGCATAAACGGCTGCCGTATAGCCTGCAGGGCCAGAGCCCAAAATTAAAACTTGGGCATGTTGGGTGGTAACGGTGTTGGACATGATGGGCAATCTTGCGGAATTCGGGTTAACGCTAAACCCCCATTGTAAGAAGCTTGTGAAACACCTGTTTGGGGGGGTCTATCGGGTAAGCTTGAGGGTAAGACCATGACCTATTCACTTCGCACCCTTACCAACCCAAGCGCCAGCCCCGAAGCAGACTCACCCCGAGTACTCAATGAAGGCGTTGGCTTGATGCGTTTCACTCAGGAAATCGTTCTTTTCTTGGGTGCTGCTGTCCTCATTTTATTGGCCTTGGCCATGTTCAGTTTCAGTCCCAAAGATCCATCTTGGTCGGGTTCTGGCTTGGGTGGCAGCGTGGTTAACTGGATGGGTTTGGTCGGTGCTTGGTTGGCTGATGGCATGTATTTTTGCTTTGGCTATTCTGCGTGGTGGTTGGTGGCCATCTTGGGTCGCTTTTGGCTGATCGCTTGGGCCGAATGGTTAAGAACGGGTGAAGCCACTCCCCCAAGCTCCGACAATGAGCCCGAATCCAATTGGAAAACCCGTTTGATTTTTTGGGTCGGCTTGTTTGTCCTCATGTCGTCCAGCAGTGCGCTCGAATGGGCGCGCCTCACGCGTTGGGACGCAATCTTGCCGGGCACCAGCGGTGGCGCTTTAGGTTATGCCGTTGGACATTTTTCATTGAAATGGTTGGGCTTCAATGGCTCTAGCTTGATAGAAATTGTGTGCGTCGCTATGGGGATGGGATGGGCCTTTGGTTTTTCTTGGGGTCAAGTGTGTGAGTCATTGGGCGGCAAGATCGATGGCTTGATGCAATCGCGTCAAGTCAAGCGTGAAATGGAAGAAGATTTGGCAATGGGTCAACAAGCTTTGCGTGAACGCGAACAGCTTCAGTCTAAGTTGCCTGCGGAACCTCAACTGCACCCCTTTGGCAACGAGTTTGATGAGAAACCTTTGTTTGCCGCAGCAGGCGTGTCTGCGCCAGTGTTCGCTGAGCCTGTTGCACCGATGGTCATTGAAGCCCCCGTAACAGCCGTGCCGCGCAGCGAACGTGTAGTGAAAGAGCGCCAGAAGCCCTTGTTCAATGAATTGCCTGACAGCAAATTACCGCAGGTTGATTTGCTCGACAGTTTGACCCTCAGGCAAGAGGGTGTAGCGCCAGAAACACTTGAGATGACCAGTCGCATGATTGAAAAACGCCTGAAAGATTTTGGTGTTGAAGTGCGTGTGGTGGCCGCAGCACCCGGGCCTGTGATTACGCGTTATGAAATTGAACCTGCGACAGGCGTCAAAGGATCGCAAGTGGTCAACTTGGCCAAAGACTTGGCGCGTTCCCTTAGCCTCATTTCCATTCGAGTGGTGGAAACCATTCCAGGCAAAAACTACATGGCCTTGGAATTGCCCAATGCCAAACGCCAGTCCATCAAGCTCAGTGAAATTTTAGGCTCGCAGGTCTACAACGAAGCCAAGTCAATGCTCACCATGGGCTTGGGCAAGGACATTGTGGGCAACCCTGTGGTGGTTGATCTGGCCAAAATGCCTCACGTTTTGGTGGCAGGTACCACGGGCTCTGGCAAGTCGGTGGGTATCAATGCCATGATTTTGTCTTTGCTCTACAAAGCCGAAGCGCGCGATGTTCGACTTCTCATGATCGATCCCAAGATGTTGGAAATGTCTGTGTACGAAGGTATTCCGCATCTGCTAGCACCCGTGGTGACCGACATGCGGCAAGCCGCACATGGCCTGAACTGGTGTGTGGGCGAAATGGAGCGCCGCTACAAGCTGATGAGCAAAATGGGCGTTCGCAACTTGGCGGGTTACAACACCAAGATTGACAATGCAACCGAGCGCGAAGAATTTATTTTGAACCCCTTCAGCCTCACACCCGATGATCCAGAACCACTGAAGCGCTTGCCGCACATTGTGGTTGTGATTGATGAGTTGGCCGACCTCATGATGGTGGTGGGTAAAAAAATTGAAGAACTCATTGCACGTTTGGCGCAAAAGGCGCGGGCTGCTGGCATTCACTTGATCTTGGCCACGCAGCGCCCCAGTGTCGATGTGATCACAGGCTTGATCAAGGCCAATATTCCAACACGCATTGCCTTCCAAGTCTCCAGCAAAATTGACAGCCGAACCATCCTAGACCAAATGGGTGCTGAGGCTTTGCTGGGCATGGGTGACATGCTTTACATGCCTTCTGGCACGGGCTTTCCCATTCGAGTTCATGGCGCCTTTGTGAGTGACGAAGAAGTTCACCGTGTGGTGAGCTATTTGAAAACGCAAGGCGAGCCTGATTACATCGAAGGCGTGCTGGAAGGTGGCACCACCGATGGCGAAGACACTGGCTATGGTGACAGTGGCGATGTTGAAAAAGATCCCATGTATGACCAAGCCGTTGAAGTGGTGTTAAAAAATCGGAAGGCCAGTATTTCTCTGGTGCAGCGTCACTTGAAGATTGGCTATAACCGCGCAGCGCGTTTGGTAGAAGAGATGGAAAAAGCGGGCTTGGTCAGTTCCATGAGCAGCAATGGCCAGCGAGAAATTTTGGTGCCTGCGCGCGCTGAATAAGCGTTCTCTTCGAAGCCGCCTTCTCAAGATGAAAGCCATACCCCATCTGCTCTGGCTGTCCGTGGTTTGGCTGTGTGTTGTGCCAAGTTCATGGGCTCAAAGTACGCCCGATGCCATCGAGTCTTTGAGCCAATTTTTGAAATTCACCAACAGCGGCCGTGCTCAGTTTTCGCAGGTGGTTGTGGGGTCATCTAAAGCCGATCAAGCACCTCGCAGAAAAACATCCTCGGGTACTTTTGAATTTCAAAGACCGCAGCAATTTCGATTTACTTATCAAAAACCATTTGTACAAGCCATGGTGTCCGATGGTCAGTGGCTGTGGTTGTTTGATGCCGACTTGAACCAAGTCACCATGCGCAAACAAAACCAATTGCTGGGCCAAACGCCTGCTGCTTTCATTTCATCGTCTGGCGATTTGAAAGCGTTGCAGGCTGAATTCAATTTGAAAGTAGAGTCAGACTCAGAAGGTTTGCAGTGGGTCAAAGCTACGCCCAAGCAGTCTGATGGCGCGGTGCAAGTGATTCGAGTGGGCTTGAAGCTTGGCGTGAATGGCCCCAACAGTGCTTCCCAGATTCCTGTATTAACGGTCTTGGAAATTGTCGATGGCTTGGGTCAAACATCGCGCTTGAATTTTCAGAATTTCGAAGCCAATGTGAAGTTGTCGCCAGAGACTTTTCAGTTCAAAGCACCTGCGGGCGTGCAGGTCATTCGGCCATGAACGCCAGCGTTCATTTGCAGCAGCCTCTGGCAGAGCGCTTGCGTCCCCAAAATTTGAGTGAAGTCATTGGGCAACAACATTTGATTGGTGAGGGCTTGGCCCTTCGCTTGGCATTTGAATCTGGACAGCCCCACAGTTGCATTTTGTGGGGTCCGCCGGGCGTTGGTAAAACGACCATTGCGCGCCTCATGGCAGATGCTTTTGATGCCCAATTTATCAGCATCAGTGCGGTGCTTGGTGGCGTCAAAGACATTCGGGAAGCGGTCGAAAAAGCAGAGACCGCATTGAATGGGTTGCAGCCACAAAGAACCATTGTGTTTGTAGACGAAGTTCATCGTTTCAACAAAAGTCAGCAAGACGCGTTCTTAGCGCATGTTGAAAGTGGCTTGTTCACTTTCATTGGTGCCACCACCGAGAACCCTTCTTTTGAGGTTAATTCAGCCTTGCTTTCCAGAGCGACGGTCTATGTTCTGCAGTCCCTCAATGAAGATGATTTGAAACAAATTGTGAAGCGTGCACATGCCATTGGTGCTGTGCCGCCATTGGCGACAGAAGCAGAGCAGCGACTCATCGCTTATGCCGATGGCGACGCGCGCCGTTTGCTCAACACCCTTGAAACTTTGGCCGTCGCAGCACAAACAGAGAAGCTTGAAGTCATTTCAGACTCATGGCTTTTGAAGGTTCTGGGTGAGCGCATGCGCCGATACGACAAAGGCGGCGAGCAGTTTTACGACACCATCAGCGCTTTGCACAAATCTGTCAGGGGCTCAGACCCAGACGCTGCTTTGTACTGGTTCACGCGCATGTTAGATGGCGGTGCAGACCCTCGCTACATGGCTCGACGCCTCATTCGCATGGCCGCTGAAGACATTGGCTTGGCCGATCCGCGTGCCCTTCGTTTGGCACTGGACGCGGCAGAAGTCTACGAGCGTTTGGGCAGTCCTGAGGGTGAACTTGCCTTGGCAGAATGTGTGATTTATTTGGCAGTAGCAGCCAAATCGAATGCGGTTTACAAAGCCTTCAACGAGGCCAAGGCCTGGGTGAAAAAAGACGGTACACGACCCGTTCCAATGCACTTGCGAAATGCCCCAACGCAACTCATGAAAAGCTTGGACTATGGCCAGGGCTATCGCTATGCGCATGACGAAGAGGGTGGCTTTGCGGCAGGCGAAAAGTACCTGCCTGAGGGTATGCCAGCGCCAGGTTTTTACCGGCCCGTCAATCGCGGGTTAGAGTTGAAGATTGCAGAAAAAATGGCCAGCTTGAATGAATTGAATCAAGCAAAAGCGGCAAAAAAATAGGAGTTTGCAATGGATGTCTTTCTTCAGCAGGTGATCAATGGCTTGGTTCAAGGCAGCATGTATGCCCTGATCGCCTTGGGTTACACCATGGTCTACGGCATCATCAACTTGATCAACTTTGCCCACGGTGAGGTGCTGATGGTGGCTGCCCTGACCAGCTGGTCTGTGATTGCGCTCATGCAAGAAGCAACACCTGGATTGCCAGGTTGGTTGATGCTGATTATCTCGCTGGTGATAGCCAGTGTGGTGGCTGCCTCACTTAATTTTGCAATTGAAAAAATTGCTTATCGACCTTTGCGCAACAGTCCCAAATTGGCGCCACTGATTACCGCCATTGGCGTGAGCATCTTGCTTCAAACCTTGGCCATGATCATTTGGAAGCCCAACTACAAGCCTTTCCCTACTTTGTTGTCAACTACACCTATTAATGTGGGTGGCGCAGTGATTTCTACGACTCAAATTATGATTTTGGGTGTCACTGCCATATCACTGGCCGTGTTGATGTGGGTGGTCAATGCCACCAAATTGGGCCGAGCCATGCGAGCAACTTCTGAAAACCCACGCGTCGCAGCCTTGATGGGTGTCAAGCCGGACATGGTCATTTCTGCCACCTTCATCATTGGTGCCGTGTTGGCGGCCATTGCGGGGGTCATGTTTGCATCCAACTACGGCACTGTGCACCACAGCATGGGCTTCTTGCCCGGCTTGAAAGCGTTTACGGCTGCAGTGTTTGGCGGCATTGGAAACTTAGGGGGTGCGGTCGTGGGGGGCATTTTGCTGGGCCTCATTGAATCCATTGGTTCGGGCTATATCGGCATCCTCACGGGGGGTGTTCTGGGCAGCCATTACGCCGATATTTTCGCCTTCATCGTGCTCATCATCGTGCTCACATTGCGGCCGTCTGGCCTGATGGGTGAACGTGTGGCCGATCGTGCGTGATAGGAAGGGTGAGCCCACAATGAACAATTCAAAGAATGTCAAAACCTTGGCCATCGGAGCGCTGTTACTCATCTTGCCGTTGATCCTCCAGCAATTTGGCAATGCGTGGGTGCGCATTGCCGACATGGCCTTGCTCTATGTGTTGTTGGCAGTTGGCCTGAACATTGTGGTGGGCTATGCGGGCTTGCTCGATTTGGGGTACGTGGCGTTCTTTGCCGTCGGTGCTTACATGTATGGCCTTCTGGCTTCCCCCCATTTGTTTGAAACATTCCCTGCCATTGCCGCCCTGTTTCCTGGTGGCTTGCACATGCCTTTGTGGGTCATTGTGCCTGTGGCTGCTGCATTGGCTGGCCTGTTTGGCATATTGCTCGGTGCGCCCACTTTGAAGTTGCGCGGTGATTATTTGGCCATTGTGACTTTGGGCTTTGGTGAAATCATTCGGGTCTTTTTGAACAACTTGGATCAACCGGTCAATATCACCAATGGTCCTAAAGGTTTGAATCAAATCGATTCAATTCATTTTTTCGGTGTCAATTTGGGCAAACCCTTTGACCTGTTTGGCATTGAATTGGCCTCAGTGAGTTTGTACTACTACCTGTTCCTTGCTTTGGTGCTGGTGAGCATTTTGATTTCTTACCGCTTAGAAGTCTCACGCATTGGCCGAGCATGGATGGCCATTCGCGAAGACGAAATTGCAGCCAAAGCCATGGGCTTGAACACGCGCAATTTAAAGCTCATGGCATTCGGCATGGGCGCTACTTTTGGGGGTATTGCCGGCGCCATGTTTGCTGGTTTCCAGGGTTTTATCTCGCCCGAGTCCTTCAGCTTGATGGAGTCCGTCATGATTGTGGCTATGGTCGTATTGGGCGGCTTAGGGCACTTGCCTGGGGTGGTCTTGGGCGCTGTTTTGTTGTCTGCATTGCCAGAAATTTTGCGCTATGTGGCTGGCCCGTTGCAGTCTATGACCGATGGCCGCATTGATGCAGCCATTCTGCGTCAGTTGCTCATTGCCTTGGCCATGATCGTCATCATGTTGATGCGCCCCAGAGGTTTGTGGCCATCCAATGAACACGGCAAAGCCTTGCAAGTGAAGGAGGGCGCTTGAGATGAGCACGACCCTTCCAATGTCACCAACCGTTTTAAGAGTTGCAGGCATCTCCAAACGCTTTGGAGGATTGCAAGCTTTGTCCGATGTTGGCATGACCATTGAGCGAGGGCAGGTCTACGGCCTCATTGGACCCAATGGCGCAGGCAAGACCACCTTCTTCAATGTGATCACGGGTCTGTACACGCCAGACAGTGGCAGTTTTGAATTGGCAGGCAAGCCTTATCAGCCCACAGCGGTCCATGAAGTGGCGCAGGCAGGCATTGCTCGGACTTTTCAAAATATTCGTTTGTTTGCAGAAATGACGGCCTTAGAAAACGTCATGGTGGGCCGGCATGTTCGCACCTCATCTGGTTTGTTGGGGGCTATTTTTAGAACACCCAAATTCAAACATGAGGAAGCCGAAATTTCGCAACGTGCGCAAGAGTTGTTGGACTATGTCGGCATTGGTCAATATGCCGACTACCGTGCACGCACTTTGTCCTATGGCGATCAGCGCCGTTTAGAAATTGCCCGTGCTCTTGCCACCGACCCACAGCTCATTGCGCTAGATGAACCCGCTGCAGGCATGAACGCCACAGAAAAAGTTCAGTTGCGCGAGCTGATCGACCAGATTCGCAAAGACAACCGAACCATTTTGCTGATTGAGCACGATGTGAAGCTGGTGATGGGCTTGTGCGATCGCGTCACAGTGCTCGACTACGGCAAACAAATTGCCGAAGGCACGCCAGCCGAAGTCCAAAAAAATGAAAAAGTCATTGAGGCCTATTTGGGCACCGGAGGACATTGAAATGTCAGTCACATTGTTGAAAGTCAAAGGTCTTCAAGTGGCCTACGGCGGCATTCAGGCTGTCAAGGGTATTGATTTTGAAGTGCACGAAGGTGAATTGGTGTCACTCATTGGGTCTAACGGCGCGGGCAAAACAAGCACCATGAAAGCCATCACGGGCACCTTACCCATCCATGCGGGTGACATTGAGTATTTGGGTAAAAGCATTGTGGGCCAAGGCCCCTGGGATTTGGTCAAGCAGGGTTTGGCCATGGTGCCAGAAGGTCGAGGTGTGTTCACACGCATGACCATCATTGAGAACTTGCTCATGGGCGCGTACATTCGCAACGACAGTGCAGCCATACAAGATGACATGGAAAAAGTGTTTCACACCTTTCCAAGATTGCGTGAACGCAAAGACCAAATGGCCGGCACCATGTCTGGTGGCGAACAACAAATGTTGGCCATGGGCCGCGCCCTCATGAGCCGCCCTAAAGTGTTGCTGCTTGATGAGCCCTCAATGGGTCTGTCGCCCCTCATGGTGGACAAAGTTTTCGAAGTGGTGCGCGATGTGTTTGCCAAAGGCGTGACTGTTTTGTTGGTCGAACAAAACGCCAGCCGTGCTTTGGCCATTGCCAATCGGGGCTATGTGATGGAGTCGGGCTTGATTTCTATGACAGGCCCTGGCCAAGACTTGTTGAGCGATCCCAAAGTGCGCGCGGCCTATTTGGGCGAATAAATAGGGTCAGTCGACTTTTGCGCCGCTGGCTTTCACAACCGGCTCATATTTCGTCAATTCGCGTTTCATGAATGCGGCAAATTGATCGGGTGTGCTGCTCACCGGCTCGATCATCATCATGCCAAAACGAGTTTTGGTTTCTGGTGCGGCTAGAGCCGCTGAGAAAGCCTGATTCAAGCGCGCCACCATGGCAGGCGGTGTATTGGCGGGTGCCACAAGGCCCCACCAAGTATCTACTTCAAATCCTTTGAGCGTTTCAGACATGGCGGGAAGATCCGGCAATGCGCTGGCGCGCTGTGCTGTTGTAACAGCCAATGCTTTGAGCTTGCCAGCCTTGATGTTGGGTGCAGCTGTGGCCAAGTTGTCGAAGTTGAAATCGACTTGTCCAGAGAGCAACGCCAGCTGAGCCGGATTGCCGCCGTTGTACGGAATGTGCACGGCATAAATGCCCGCATCGCGCTTGAACATTTCTGCAGCCAAATGGCCTGCGCTGCCGTTGCCGCCGGAGCCTATGTTGAGTTTGCCTGGATTGGCTTTGGCATAAGCGATCAAGTCGGCGACTGTGTTAATTTTCAAACGCTGCGCGGTGTCTGCATTCATGACCAAGACATTCGGTACGCGAACCATTTGGGTGATGGCTGTAAAGTCTGTGGCTGCGTTGAATGGCATCTTGTTGAAGAGCCAAGGGTTGATGGCATGGGTGGCCACAGCTGAAATGCCAATGGTGTAACCATCGGCGGGTGCTTTGGCCACGATGTCAACGCCCAAATTGCCACCCGCGCCAGGCTTGTTGTCGATGATGACAACACCCAGTGAATCTTTCACGCGCTCTGCCAACGCGCGGGCTGTGACATCAATGGGGCCACCAGGTGCATAGGGCACGACCAAGCGAATGGGTTTTTCCAAAGCTTGCGCATGAGCAGTGTGGCTGCAGCTGAAGGCTAGCAGTGCAATGGCCACATGGAGCCATTTTCGCTTTGCCAATGAATGAATTGTTTGCATCATTTGGATTCCTTGGCCTTGTCGGCTTCAGTGGTGAATGAATCGGCAAAGAAGGCCTCTTCAGGCAATCCTGCTTGTCTTGCATAGTCTGCGCGGGCTGAGTCAACCACAATGGGTGCGCCGCAAGCATAGACTTGAAAGCCACTTAGGTCTGGATGATCCTGTAAAACAGGTTGGTGGACAAAACCTGTGCGCCCAGCCCATGCGTCTTCTGGCAATGCATCGGAAATAACTGGGACATATTTCAATTGAGGCATGGCTTTGACTTGCGCTTCTACCCAATCGCTCATGTACAAATCGGTCGGGCGGCGACCGCCCCAATACAAAGTGGCAGGCCGTGTGATGCCTTTGTGTTGCATGTGTTCAATCAAAGCTTTGATGGGCGCAAAGCCAGTGCCTGAAGCCAACAAAATCATGGGTGCTTGAGATTCTTCGCGCAAGTAGAAGCTGCCATAAGGGCCCTCAATTCGCAAGATGTCTTTTTCTTTGAGGGTGCTGAACACCACGTCGGTGAACTTGCCGCCAGGCATGTGGCGAATATGCAGCTCCACTTTGGGAGCAGCAGGGTCGAGCGTATGCGGCGCATTGGCCATGCTGTAGCTCCGGCGTGCGCCATCGCGTAATAAAAACTCGACATATTGGCCAGCATGAAATTGCATGACATCGGTCGCAGGCAGTTGCATCAAGACCGACATCACGTCGTGTGATTTCTTTTCTAAGCTCACTACGCGCACTGGCATTTTTTTAATCGGGAAACTGCCGGCATCTGTTACCTGGCGTGATTCCAACACCAAATCGCTTTGCGCGGTAGAGCAGCAGGTCAAGATCAGGCCTTGAGCTTCTTCTTCAGCGCTCAAAGCTTTGGCTTGGTGTTCGCCATGCACAACCGTGCCAGAAATCTTCTTGCATTTGCAGGAACCACAGGCGCCGTCTTTGCAACCATAGGGCAGGCCAATGCCTTGCCTTATGCCAGCTGCAAGCAAAGTTTCGGTGCTATCTGCGTTAAAAGTACGGCCACTGGGCTCTACGGTAATTTGGAAGCTCATGTTTTCGTTATCCTAGGGGGGTTCTTAAATTCCTTAACCCCTGATTTTGCCTTCAAACCAAACCCCTTTAGGTGCTTTACCTGCTCGCTTTCGAAAAGAGCGTGTTTTGATCATCGGATGTGGTGATGTAGGTCAACGCGCAGCCAAACAGTTGGTGGGCAGAACTCGGGTTTTGGCATTAACCTCCAGCCCCGAAAAGGCATTGGGTTTGAGGGCTCAAGGTATCTTACCGGTCGTAGGCAATTTGGACGATTCCAAGTCTTTACAGCGATTATCCGGTTGGGCGACGCGGGTACTGCATTTGGCCCCACCCCCCTCAGACCGTGTCGGCGCTTGGTCTACCGATTCACGAACTTTGAATTTGGTGCGTGCGCTCAAAAAAAGGGCTTTGCCCAGAGTGCTTGTGTATGGATCTACCAGCGGTGTCTATGGCGATTGCCAAGGGCAATGGGTGTCTGAATCTAGGCCGGTTAAGCCGCATACACCCAGAGCCATTCGGCGCGTCGATGCAGAAAATACCATTCGATTTTTGGGTAAAACGGGTGTTCGCAGCAGCATTCTGCGCATTCCAGGTATTTATGCGCCCGATCGGCCCAATGGCACGCCGCGTGAAAGGCTTTTGAAGGGGACGCCCGTCCTCGTGAAAAAAGACGATGTGTATACCAATCACATTCATTCAGATGATTTGGCGCGGGCCTGTTTGGCTGCGCTGTGGCGAGGAAAGCCGCAGCGTGTGGTTCATGTGAGCGATGACAGCCAAATGAAGATGGGTGATTATTTCGATTTGGCAGCCGATTTGATGGGTCTGAAGCGCCCGCCGCGTGTACCCAGAAGCCAAGCTCAAGAAACTTTACCCCTCATGCTCTTGAGCTTTATGAGTGAGTCTAGACGGTTGAACAATGACCGGCTGAAAAAAGAGCTGAGAGTTCGCCTGCTATACCCCACCATTGCGCAAGGTTTGAAAAGCACTGCGGTTCAAATTGCTGAAGGCCATTAGAAGTTATCTGTTGGTTTTTGGGTTGCTAAAAGCCTTAAAACTTAATCCCTTTTTTCTCAAGATAATCGAGGATGGCCTTCATCAGATAGGCGCCGAGCAGTGCACCGTTGAGGTCGCCCAAAAACATCCAAAAAACCTGATGAACCTCAAATGCTTGTGATTCTCCAATGAGCACCCAGGTGACGTGGTGGATCAATGAATTGCTCACACAGTAAATGAGGGTGAGGGTGGCCAAGTCTTTCAGCGACGTGAGATCCACTTGCCTGTTCAAATAAATTTTGAACCCAAGCGTTGCAATCAAAGGCCCAGCGCTGGAGCAGGCGATGTTCAAAAAAGCCACGCCTTGGGACTCATTGAACTGCATCATAAGCAACAGCCCACCCAAGATGGTGGAAAGCGTGCCAAACAGCGGTCCTAAGACCAACAAATTGAACAGGCGCAAAAACGCCGGCATGTAAATCAGCGAGATATGATCATTGATGGTGGCAAAGTCAAACAGACATCCACTCAGGATGTGTGTTGCTGGAAACAACACAGCTAATGCAAAAATCAAAAGAATGTGCATTTCGCAAATAAGTTTATTCGATTTGTTGCAAATCGATGGTGCCCGAGGCCGGAATCGAACCGGCACGCCTTGCGGCGGGGGATTTTGAGTCCCCTGCGTCTACCAATTTCACCACCCGGGCGGATCGCGAAGAGGACGATTATGACATATTTCTATCGGGTTTTGGAGGGGTTAAAGTGATTATAAAAGTGCACTCCTGTCTTGCAAACATCAGAAAATGTTGGAATCTTTCAATGACGAGAAAATAAGATGACATCCCTCCAACGCGCTTTCATGACATCCTTTGCGTGTCTGTGTTTATCGGTAGGTTCTTTTGCGCAAACCTGGCCGCAACGCCCTATCAAAGTCATCGCTCCCTATCCGCCGGGCGGGCCAAGCGACATTGTGATTCGCACCGTATCAGACAAAGTCCAAGCGGCATTGAAGCAACCCGTCATCATTGAAAATATCTCCGGTGCTGGTGGCAACATCGGCAGCGCCGTAGCAGCGAGAGCGCCTGCCGATGGGTACACATGGCTCATCACAACAGACACCGTGATGACGGTGAACCCGCATGTTTACAAAAGCATGGGCTTTAAGCTGGATGATTTAAAACCGGTCAGCATGTTGACCTCATTCAGTCAAACCTTGGTTTGCAATCCAGCATTGGGTGTTAAAAATTTGAATGAGCTCATTGCCAAATCCAAAACCCAGTCCTTGAGTTATGCCTCCGGTGGTGCAGGTGTGCCTGGGCACTTATCGATGGAGTTGTTGCTCAACATGACGGGTATGCAAATGGTGCACATCCCTTACAAGGGCCCTGCACCCGCAGCGCAAGATGTGCTTGCCAACCAAGTGCCGTGTGGTTTATTGGCCGGCCCAACTGTCTTGCCACATGTGCGCTCTGGCAAGCTGATCGCTTTGGCTGTGTCGGGTCAAGCAAGATCGCCCACTCTGCCTGAAACGCCCACCATCTCAGAGGCTGGTGTGAAGGGCTATGACGCAGACTTCAGCTTGGTCATGTGGGCGCCCAAACAAGTACCCGATGAGTTGGTTCAAAAATTCAGACAAGCCTTGTTGGATGGCTTGAAATTGCCAGAGACTGCTGAGCGTTTAAAGGCGACCGATCAACTTGTGATTGGAAGTACATCTGAAGAAGCAGCAGCGCGCATTGCAAAGGATTATGCAAAGTGGGGCGCAGTGACCAAGAAAATTGGTTTGAGTCTTGAGTGAAATTGTCATTGAGCCAACCCATCGAAGCTTTAAATAGCAGGTCAAGACTTGGCTTATTGGGTACTCTTTGACTTGCAGATCCTTTAAGAAGATTGGCCAGAGGTCTTTATAACTTGGTGATGACAAGTTTGAATGGTTCGAAGCATAATCACTAAGAGACAAATAAAATGATGTTTTTGAATCTGTTCCTCCAGACTTGGTTTTGTAAATCGAACAAATGAACTATCCGACGCTTGAAGATGCCATTGGCAAAACGCCTTTGGTCAGATTGCAAAGAATTGCAGCCGACTTTACGAAGCCCAAGGGCAATGTCATTTTGGGTAAACTTGAAGGCAATAACCCCGCTGGTTCTGTCAAGGATCGGCCGGCGCTTTCCATGATTCAGCGTGCAGAAGAGCGTGGCGAAATCAAGCCAGGCGACACCCTCATTGAAGCCACTTCAGGCAACACGGGCATTGCACTGGCCATGGTTGCTGCCATCAAGGGCTACCGAATGATTTTGATCATGCCGGAAGACTTGTCCATTGAGCGAGCGCAAACCATGAAGGCTTTCGGCGCAGAACTCATTTTGACGCCCAAAAGTGGCGGTATGGAATACGCTCGCGACCTTTCCGACAACATGGCGGCGCAGGGTAAGGGCCGCATCCTGGATCAATTTTCAAATCCTGACAATCCGCGCATTCATTACGAGACCACAGGGCCCGAAATCTGGGCCCAAACAGAGGGCCGTGTTACTCATTTTGTCAGTGCCATGGGAACGACGGGCACCATCACCGGGGTGTCGCAATTTTTAAAAGAAAAGAACCCGGCCATTCAAATTGTCGGTGCCCAACCTAGCGAAGGCTCTCGCATTCCTGGCATTCGCAAGTGGCCTGAAGAATATTTACCCAAAATCTACAACCCCACCAATGTCGACGAGCTGATCTATGTCAGTCAAGATGATGCAGAAGACACCTGCCGCCAAATGGCCCGAGAAGAGGGTTTGTTTGCAGGCATTTCAGCGGCTGGCGCCTGCTGGGTTGCTCAGCAAGTTGCAGCACGCGAGACCAATGCCACCATCGTTTTCATTGTGTGTGACCGCGGCGATCGCTATCTTTCAACAGGAGTATTTCCAGCATGACCGAATACCGTTTTTGCCCATGCTGCGGATCGCCGCTGTCTTGGATGCCGCAGATGGAAGATGGTGGAGAAAAGCTGCGCTTGCGGTGCACACAATGTGACTTCACACATTGGAACAATCCAACTCCAGTCTTGGCCGGCATTGTGCAAGTTGGCAATCAAATATTGTTGGCTCGCAATGCAGCATGGACTGGGCGAAAGTTTGCATTGATCACGGGTTTCATGGAAGCGGGTGAATCGCCAGAAGAGGGCATTGCCCGAGAAATTGCTGAGGAAACCAACCTGCAGGTGAGCGCCTTGAAACTGATCGGTGCCTATGATTTCCAGCGCATGAACCAAGTGATCATTGCATACCATGCTGTGGCTTCAGGTACCGTCAAGTTATCGCCTGAATTGGCAGAATATAAGATGTTCAATTTTGATGAGTTGGTATGCTGGCCCGCAGGGACAGGTTATGCACTCGGTGATTGGTTGCGTACGATTGGCATCGAGCCCAAATTCATGACATGGGAAGAACGCGACGCACAAGGTCGCGCCGCAGAGTAAGCGGGTATAGATTAAAGAAAATTTGGAGACGCCATGAGCCTCGGATTTGACATTGAGCTTGACACTTGTGGGCTCAATTGCCCTTTGCCTATTTTGAAAGCCAAGAAATCACTGACAGCCATGCAATCGGGGCAAGTGCTGAAAGTCATGTCTACAGATCCTGGTGCGCAACGTGACTTTGAAGCGTTTGCCAAACAAACGGGCAATGAGTTGTTGTTGCAAGAAACTGATGGCGATCGGTTCCTCATTTGGATGAAGCGCCGCTGATAAAAAAAGCTTCAAACAACGAAGCTTTTTTGCAAATAGACATTAAGCTTTTTAGAGCTTAAGTGTTTTGAGGTAAGCGCGGAAAGATTCACCCACTTGCGGGTGCTCTAAGGCCAACTCAACGGTAGCCTCCAAGAAGCCTTCTTTGCTGCCGCAGTCGTATCGCTTGCCTTCGTATTGAAAGGCGTAAACAGCTTCGCGAGATTTCAATCTGGCAATGGCGTCGGTGAGTTGAATCTCGCCGCCCACACCTGTGGGCTGGTTTCTAATTTCTTCGAAAATGCCTGGCGTGAGAATGTACCGGCCGGCAACACCCATTCGCGATGGGGCTTTTTCTGGCGATGGTTTTTCGACGATTTGCTCGACACGAATCAATTGTTTGCCAGCTGATTCTCCAGCCACGATGCCGTAACGTTTGACATGCTCAAGTGGGACCTCTTGTACGGCCAAAATGGAGCGACCTTGTTGCTCGTAAGCCTTGACCATTTGCGCCAAGATGGACGGACCACCTTTGAGTCCGACCATGAGGTCGTCTGCCAGCAGCACTGCAAAGGGCTCTTGACCCACCATGGCTTCTGCGCACAGCACGGCATGCCCTAAACCCAAAGAGCGTGGTTGACGAACGTAAGCGCAAACCATGTCGTCGGGTTGCACAGAACGAACTAATTTCAAGAGCTCTTCTTTGTGCGCACTTTCCAATTCTGTTTCGAGTTCGTAGGCCGTGTCGAAATGGTCTTCGATGGCGCGTTTGCTGCGACCCGTGACAAAGATCATGTGACGAACGCCAGCAGAGTAAGCCTCTTCAACGGCATACTGAATGAGCGGCTTGTCCACGATAGGCAGCATTTCTTTGGGCGCGGCTTTGGTGGCAGGCAGAAAGCGGGTTCCCAATCCGGCCACAGGGAACACTGCTTTTCTAATGCTTGGTTGTGCGCTCATTTGAAGTTTCTTTTTTAAGTTCAACTCAATTGTTATGAAAATACCACAGTTGCGTGACGCCTGTATTTCAAGATTTTGAAGGTGATGCTTCCAGCTGCAAAAGTTGAGTTTTCATTTTGCTCAAGGCGGCTTCAAAATCAGCAACGCGTTTGCGCTCTTGGTCAATCACTGCTGGCGGTGCTTTGGCCACAAAGGCTTCGTTGCTGAGTTTGCCATGTGATTTGCCAATTTCACCTTCTAAGCGGGCCACCTCTTTGCTGAGGCGAATCTTTTCAGCCGCCACATCCACTTCCATGAACAAGCAAAGTCGAGCTTCGCCCACCACGGCCACAGGAGCGGCGGCGGAAGCTTTTGTCCACTCAGCTTCATTGCCAAACACTTTGACTTCGTTCAGTTTGGCCAAGGCTTGCAAGACGTGGCCAGCTGTCTTCATGAATTCTGAATCGCCCAGAACATACAAAGGTAATTTGGTGGCGGGAGAGACGCTCATTTCGCCGCGCAAATTGCGGCAAGCATCGACCAATGTTTTGAGCTTGGCCACATGGGCTTCAGCTGGCTCGTCTATGCGCTCGGGCTGTGAAACGGGGTAGGCAGCAATGCTGACGGACGGGCCCGCACGGCCCGCCACAGGTGCCACTTTTTGCCACAGCTCTTCAGAAATGAAGGGTGTGATGGGGTGCACCAAACGCAAGATGGTTTCGAGCGTGCGAATGAGGGTGCGACGTGTCGCGCGTTGCTGAGATGCATCGCCCGTGTTAATTTGCACCTTGGCAATTTCCAAATACCAATCGCAGAACTCGTTCCACACGAAGTCATAAATGACGTTGGCCACGTTGTCTAGCCGGTACTCTGCAAAGCCTTTGGCCACATCGGCTTCCACGCGCTGAATCTTGGAAGATATCCAGCGGTCGGCTTGACTGAAGGTCATGTAGCCATGTGCTGGGCCGCCCACGGCACATTCAGCTTTGGTGTGCTCCTTCAAACCACAGTCTTGGCCTTCGCAGTTCATGAGCACAAAGCGTGTAGCGTTCCACAGTTTGTTGCAGAAGTTGCGATAGCCCTCACAGCGCTTGCTGTCAAAGTTGATGCTGCGGCCCAAGGAAGCCAAAGCAGCAAAAGTAAAGCGCAAAGCGTCAGCACCGTAGGCTGGAATGCCTTCAGGGAATTCTTTTTGAGTGTTCTTGCGAACCTGCGGTGCGGTTTCGGGTTTGCGCAATCCTTGTGAGCGCTTTTCCAGCAAGGGCTCTAAGGAAATGCCGTCAATCAAATCGACAGGATCGAGCACGTTGCCTTCAGACTTGCTCATCTTCTTGCCTTGTGCATCGCGCACCAGGCCGTGAATGTAGACATGTTTGAATGGCACGCGACCTGTAAAGTGCGTGGTCATCATGATCATTCGGGCCACCCAGAAGAAGATGATGTCGTAGCCTGTGACCAACACCGAGGAGGGCAAGTACAAGTCGTAGTCTTGGGTTTTGTCGTCAAATGAGGCAGTAGCCTCTGGCCAACCCATGGTAGAGAAGGGCACCAAAGCAGAGGAGTACCAAGTGTCAAGTACGTCTTCGTCGCGGCGGAGTTTTTTGCCAGGGCCTTTGGCATCTGCTTGGACTTGAGCTTCGGCTTCTGACTTGGCCACATACACATTGCCGTCTTCGTCGTACCAAGCCGGAATTTGATGACCCCACCACAGTTGGCGTGAGATGCACCAGTCTTGAATGTTGTTCATCCACTGGTCGTAGGTGTTGACCCAGTTCTCTGGCACAAAACTGACTTGACCTGAATGCACGGCATCAATGGCTTTTTGCGCAATGCTTTTCCCAGTGGGGTCTTGTGGGCTGACCTTGTTGACCGCCACAAACCACTGGTCTGTGAGCATGGGCTCTACCACTTGGCCGGTACGTGCGCAAATGGGCAGCATCAGTTTGTGGGGCTTGATTTCAATCAGCAAGCCTTGCGCTTCCAAATCTTTGATGACGGCCTTGCGAGCCACAAAGCGATCCATGCCTTGATAGGCTTTGGGGCCGTTTTCGTTCACGCTGGCTGTGAGTGTGAAGATGGTGATCAGAGGCAAGTTGTGGCGCATTGAACATGCGTAGTCGTTCGCATCGTGAGCGCCCGTGATCTTCACGCAACCAGAGCCAAATTCACGGTCGACAAAGTCGTCGGCAATGATGGAAATCTGGCGATCGCACAATGGCAAGTCAACTTTTTTGCCAAGCAAATGTTTGTAACGATCGTCTTCAGGGTGAACAGCCAAGGCGCCGTCGGCCATCATGGTTTCAGGACGGGTGGTGGCAATGGTCATGCCTTTTTGCATCACACCATCAATGAGTTGCGGCCCGTCTGCAAACGGATACAAGATGTAATGCATCTTGCCGTCGGCTTCGGTATTTTCCACTTCCAAATCGGACACCGCACTTTGCAGCACAGGGTCCCAACTGACCAAGCGCTTGCCGCGGTAAATCAGGCCTTGCTCGTACAGCTTCACAAAGGTTTCGGACACCACATTGGACAATTTGTCGTCCATGGTGAAGTATTCGCGTGTCCAGTCGACGCTGTCGCCCATGCGGCGCATTTGCTTGGTGATGGTGTTGCCAGATTGTTCTTTCCACTCCCACACCTTGGACACGAAGTTTTTGCGTGCTTCTGCGGGGGTGGGGCCCATGTCGTGGCGGCTAATCCCTTGCCCTTGCAATTGGCGCTCCACCACAATTTGCGTGGCAATGCCCGCGTGGTCGGTGCCTGGAATCCAGGCTGTGTTGAAGCCCATCATGCGGTGGTAGCGTGTGAGGCTGTCCATGATGGTTTGGTTGAAGGCATGTCCCATGTGCAGGGTGCCCGTGACATTGGGCGGAGGCAACTGGATGGCAAAGTTGGGCGCGTCTACTTTGGGCGCCTGGGTGCCGCGGTGTCCTGCGACACCATAGCCACGCTTTTCCCACTCAGGGCCCCAATGGGCCTCAAGAGGGGCAGGCTCAAAAGACTTGGACAGGCTTTCAAGGCCGGGTTGCTGGATGGCGGGGGTGGTCTCGTTGCTCATGGGCTAGGTTTGCTGAGATTGCCCAGAGGCAATTTCAAGAATGGACTAAAGCCATGATTTTAATGGGCTAGCGCCCAGTTTTCGAGAGTCAGGACAGGTTCTGGTTCAGTTCTTCGCAGATTCAATGCAATCTCTGAGCACCGAAGCGTTTCCCACCTGATTGGCCAGCAGCAAAATCAGGCGCATGTTGAGCTGCTCTGATTGCTCGTCATTCAGCCCTTCATGCGCATTCAGCAATTGCTCATAAAAGCCATCGGCGTCTTGCAAGTTCAGTTCTGTTTTCATCATGGTGAGTCCGAATTGAATCAAAGGCACAAAGAGGTAGCCACAGCGGCAATCAAGTCACCGTTCACACCCTGGCCGGTGTCTGCCAAATAACCATCGGGTCGAATCACTGCCCAAGCCCCAAGGTGCACTGCAGCACAGGCGCTTTGCAAATGGCCTTGTTCGTCCCAAATGTGCTCACGTGCTTGTGCGCTGTCGCCTTTGGCAAGAACTTGCACGCATCGAACTGGTAGGCCTGAGGCGCTCAGTTCTTGAAGTCGTTTTAAGGATGCTTTGGTTTGTGAACCAAAAACCAAAATAAGCAAGCGCCCATCTGCCCATTGAAGCAGATCGTTCAGCGCCCCCGATTTGGAGGGGCGCCATTGGATTTTCACGTTTTGAACCGAGGTGCCGCCCTTATCGCCGCAGACCCGTGAGTCGCGGTAAGTATTGGCAACGGCCATACGCCCAGTGTTGATCAGTGAACGTGCAAAAGGAAACTGCTTGGCCAAACTGATGGTGGCTTTTCGAAAGGCACGTTCCACGCCATCCGCAGGCCTTAAAAATCGTGCTGTACGTCTGGTGACTTTCACGTTTTCTTGCGCAGCTTCAAGGCGCTCATCGTTGTAACTTTCTAGCAGCGCTTCGTCTGCATGACCGCGCAGCACCGCTGCCAATTTCCAAGCCAAATTGTCCGCATCGGCCACACCGGTGTTGCCACCCCGCGCGCCAAAGGGGTTCACAATTTTGGCCGTGTCGCCCATGAAAAACACGCGGCCTATGCGCAAGGTGGTCAGGCACTGGCTTTTGTAGGCATAAGGGCCCACCCACACAATGTCAACCTTCACTTTCTTGCCAAATTGACGCTCTAAGCGCTCGCGCACCACGTCTTCGCGGCTGATGTAAGCAGCATCGGCATTGGGCGCCATTTGGTAATCAATGCGCCACACATCATCTGCCATCAAGTGTTGCCAGACCGCACGATTTTCATTGAAGGGCGCTTCAATCCAAGTGTGGCGCTCGGTAGGGGGGTGAGTGTCAAAGCGCACATCGGCAATGCACCAGCGGTCATCACCTTTTTTGCTTTCCATGCCCACGCCAGTCCATGCGTGAAACGGGGTGTGAGATCCGGTGGCATCAATCACATGGTCGGCTTGAAGTTGGTAAGTGCCTTCAGGTGTCTGTACGCTGAGGGTTGCAAAGTCTTTGTTTTGCTTGAAGGCTGTGACGCGAGATTGCCAGCGCAAATCAACAGAACCCAGTTCTTGAATTCGCTCTACCAAGTAGCCCTCAATGTAAAACTGCTGAATATTGATGAAGGCGGGTTGTTGCGAGAGATTGAAATTGCTTTGTAGCTTGAGGTCAAAGTTGTAGACCTCATCATTGCCTGCAAATGTCCGGCCCACACTCCATTGAATGCCTTTTTTGGCAATCCGATCAAACACGCCCAGCTTTTGAAAAATTTCCAGTGATTTTTGGGTGTAACAAATACCGCGCGAGGAGGCGCCCTTGACCCCTACAGTGTTGTCTTCGTCGAGTAGAACGGCTTTGATGCCCAAGTTGGCCAAGGCACAAGCCAAAGTCAGACCTGAGATACCGCCCCCCACAATGACGACCGCATGCCGTAATGTTTTGTTTTGTACCAACTCTGGCGGTGTCACAAAAGCATATTCGGGCAGTGTGTAACCAGTGCCTTGAGTGAACTCATAGCCATTGGTAAATTGAACGTTTTGAAAGGCGGGCGTGTTCATGGTTTTAACGCATCCCAACTTTGACGTTGCCAAAAACCGATTGTGCTTCTCGGGGTAAGCAGCGCCAGTATTGTGCGCTGGCTTGCACCACACCGCCCAGTTCTGCAGCTGCTTGCCATGCCCATCGAGGGTTGTACAAAAAGGCTCTGGCAAAGGCGATGAGGTTGGCATCGCCTCGTCGCAATATCGCCTCGGCTTGTTGCGCTTGCGTAATCAAGCCTACTGCGATGGTGGGCAGGCCGGATTTGTCTTTCACTGTTTTGGCAAATGGCACTTGGTATTCAGGACCGATGGCAATCTTCTGTTGAGAGGCGACACCTCCTGAAGAAATATGGACAAAGTTTGCACCAGCGTCTTTAAGTCGAACAGACAAGTCTGCTGTTTCTTCAGGATTCCAGCCGTCTTCGACCCAATCGGTGGCCGACAGGCGAATGCCTAAAACACCATTGAACTTAGCCCGCACAGCGTCAAAAATTTCTCGAATAAATCGTGTGCGGTTTTCAAAATTTCCGCCATATTGATCGCTTCTTTTGTTTGAAATAGGAGATAAAAATTGATGCAACAAATATCCGTGAGCTGCATGGATTTCAACCATTTCGATGCCCATGTCTTGCGCACGTTCGGCTGTTTTGACAAAGGCATTTTTGATGCGCTCAAGTCCTGCTGCATCCAATTCAGTAGGCGGTGTCTCGGTGGCCAGATGTGGCAAAGCACTGGGTGCGACCGCTTGCCAACCCTGATGTGCCGCATCAAGCAGTTGCCCACCATGCCAAGGTGCTGCACTCGAAGCCTTGCGGCCTGCATGGCTAATTTGAATGGCAACGGGCACGTGGGGTGCAAGTTTTCGGGCCCGACCTAATGTGTCTTGCAAAGCTTCGGCCGTAGCGTCATTCCACAAACCCAAACAGCCCGGGCTGATACGGCCTTCATCGGTCACTGCTGTGGCTTCTAAAATAACCAGGCCTGCGCC
>Ga0214919_10003598_pt1 | contig 23269 bp, 19 predicted proteins | sample LL1503_MetaG_FD_177994 | JGI IMG/M metagenome (GOLD analysis project Ga0214919, IMG submission 177994) | Freshwater microbial communities from Lake Lanier, Atlanta, Georgia, United States - LL-1503 | ecosystem: Environmental > Aquatic > Freshwater > Lake | place: USA: Georgia | collected... | reverse complement strand
CACTCTTTCAAAATCAGGTAAGCTAGTATCCTTAACAGGCAAGATTGGCGAAGTTCCAAAAAACAAACGCTTGCCTGATTTACTAAAACTAATAAGCGGCGTTTCACTAACTGTAAAATTTGCTGGTATGCCTATTGATTTTTTGTTTACCAAGCACTGCGCACTATCTATTCCGTCTTTGTAATAATAGAGCTTGTAAAATTTCTGCAATGCTTTGGCACTACTATCTATTTCTGCCACAAATGCTACTTGTGTGCCCGCTTCATCCATTCTATAACCCTTGGCATCATTGAATCCTACAAATATGCTTTTAGAAAGATGGTTGATTAAATTTAATTTAGTTACCGATGCTTTAATAGTGGTATCGCCATTTTTTTTACTGGTTTCAGTTAGTAATACCGTTCCATTTTTATTGAAATAATATTCCGTAACCAATTTAATCGTTTGCTTTTCTGAAGAACGTAAATCTATTAAAACCAAATCTGTTCCTTCTTCAATTGGCTCCTCTGAGGTTTTGGCAGGAGCTAGTTTATTATCTGATTTTTTATTCTGCAAAACAGACAATCCTTTCACGCCTGCTTCTATTACTTTTAAGCGAAGACTATCGGCTTTATGCATTAAACTGTCTGCCATAGCCATTAAAGATTTTAATTGCGTGGCAGAGTCTACACTTGTTTTAGGCTTTGAAGCCTCTGGTAAAGATTTTTCTAATAAATAGGCCAACCAGTTCCCACTGTCTTCTGGAATTTTAAAATTTTTAACCCGCGCAACTTTTACCAAATTATCCTTTCCTAATTCTAAATAGGCCAGCGTGTCTTTTGGAATATCCTCTGCTTTTTTCTTTTTAATTTTTGCATCCCTAGTATCTTTAAAACTGGGTTTAATTTTAAAAACCAGGTACTTACTGTCGTCTGTAATTTCGGCACCATATCCACGAGGAAATTCTTTTTTGTAATTGCCTTTTACAGATTGCACCACTAAGTTTCCATCCCCTTCTTGTGGATTTACTGTAAAAACAAGGTATTGACCGTTATTACTCAATACACGCTCGTTAATAGCCTGCCAGCCATCATAAACGCTATGATCTAAAGGTTTTTTCTGGGCAAACAAACTATTTACACAAAAAATTAAACAAATAACTGCAAAAAGATGTTTCATGATTATGCTATTTAGTAACCTATTTATTTAACAAGTTTTAATGCACTTGCCAAATGGATGATTAAATATAAGTTACCATTACAAATAATCCATTTCAATTATTTAAATGAAATTTAAAATAGGCCATTGCAGAAATATAGAAAACTATTCTACTTTTGCCAATCGATATAAAATACCATATATGAGCCTGATTAATAAACTGTTACTAGCTATTACCCTTTTGTTATCCTTATCTGTTAGTGCCCAAAAAACGGGTGCTATTTCAGGACAAATAATTGACAAACAAACACAGCAACCAATAGCCAATACTAGTATTTCATTTAGCAATAATGTTGCGAGTGTTGTATCGAATGAACTAGGGAAATTTAGACTCAATCAAATACCTACAGGGTCTTATACTATTAAATTTACAAGCGTAGGTTTCAATACCATTACCCTATTTAATGTACTAATCACATCGGGCAATGAGAATACATTTTTAATTGAGTTAGAGCCAATGGTTACTGAATTGAAAGGAATCACTGTTACCAATACTGGCAGAAAAACAGCCAAAGCAGCTAGCTTAGAAACACCATTAAGTGTTCAACGATTAACCACCGAAGAAATTAAAAGAAACCCAGGAAGTAATTTTGATATTTCACGCGTAATTCAATCTTTACCGGGTGTTGGCGGAACTGCCAGTACCGCTGGATTTAGAAATGATATTGTTATACGTGGAGGTGCCCCTAACGAAAACGTCTATTATCTAGATGGTATTGAAGTGCCAGTCATAAACCATTTTGCAACCCAAGGAAGTGCAGGTGGACCAGCAGGTATTTTAAACGTAAGTTTTATGGAGGATGTAAAATTAAGCACTTCAGCATTTGATGCTAAATTCGATAATGCACTTTCTTCGGTTTTTGAATTCAAACAAAAAAGAGGCAATACCAATAAAGTGCAAGGCAATGTTCGCCTTAGCGCCACAGAACTTTCTACCACACTAGACGGCCCGATGTCTAAATCAGGTAAAACAACTTTCTTAGCATCTGCAAGAAGAAGTTATTTGCAATTATTATTTCAAGCCATTGATTTACCTATTAGACCCAATTACTGGGATTTCCAATATAAAATCACCCACCAAATTGATGCCAAAACAACTTTAAGTTTACTAGGTGTTGGTGCCATAGATGAATTTAGTTTTGCAGCACCAAAAAAAGCAACCCCAGAAAAATTATTTGCACTAAATAGCAATCCTGCCATTCAACAGTGGAACTATACTATTGGCATAAGCTTAAAGAAAATCATCTCTAACGGATACTGGAATTTATCAATTAGTAGAAATGATTTTAGTAATAAAAATGAAAAATACGAGAATAATTTAGGACCAATAAAAGGGGTACAAACACTCAATGTTGCATCAAAAGAAACAGAAAATAAAATTCGTTTTGACGTAAATAAAAATATCAATGGTTTTAAGATTGCTTATGGTGCAATGGCGCAATTTGTAGGGTACCAAAACAATACTTTTCAATTATTAAAAACAGCTGTTACCGATAATAATGGAAACATTGTAAAACCTGCAGAAACCTTTCAATTCAATAGTTCTATTAATTTTATGAAACTCGGATTATTTGCCCAAGTAGGCAAAAGATTCCTAGATAACAGACTTGGTGTTAGCGCAGGTATTCGTACAGATATGAATTCATTTACCACCGATGGTTGGAATGCTTTGGCAACAGCAAGCCCTCGACTTAGTTTCTCATATGTATTATCAGAAACATGGAATTTAAATGCATCTATAGGTCAATATTCAAAAATCCCTCCCTATAGCCTACTTGGCTTTCAAAGCAATGGCCAACTAATGAATAAAACGGCTAAATACATTCAAAATACACACTATGTTATTGGAGTAGAAAATTTACCATCACCAGCTACACGCTTTACATTGGAAGCTTTTTACAAACAATATAGCAATGTGCCAGTGTCAGTTCGTAATGGGATTAGTTTGTCTAATTTGGGTGGCGATTTTGCCATTCTTGGCAACGAAGCAACACAATCAATTGGCAAAGGAAGGGCTTATGGATTTGAGTTTTTTGCACAACAGAAATTAACCAATAAATTTTATGGCATATTGAGTTATACATTTTTTAGAAGTGAATACACCAATGCTAATAAGGTTTATACCGCAAGTTCTTGGGATAATAAACACTTACTAAGTTTAACATGGGGCTATCAGCTGAAACACAATTGGGAATTGGGTTTAAAGTTCCGTTACCAAGGTGGTGTACCAACAACACCGTTTGATGAAATAGCCAGCAAACAAAACTATCTAACCCTTGGCACTGGCCTTTTAGACTACCAACAAATTAACACACAGCGATTAAGTAATTTTAATGCCAGCGATTTTAGAATAGATAAAAAATGGAACTTCAAAAAAACCACTTTCGATTTATACTTAGACGTTACCAATTGGTATTTGGCAAAGAGTCCGGCGGCACCTATTTATACTTTTAAACGTAATGATACTAATACGGCATTTACAACAACTAATGGATTGCCTATTCAACAAAATGGATCAAATGCCATTCCATATTATTTATTGAGTAAGGATGCAATGGTAACACCTACAATTGGATTTATTGTTGAGTTTTAAATAACCAATTATAATTTTTTCATCCGTATTACACGATACATTTGAAGCACTACCGATAAGGCTATCAATGCAAAACCCCAATAAAAACTAGGTTGTAATTGTTGCTGTTCATTAAACAGCATGAAAGCCAAAACAATACCATAGACCGGCTCTAAATTCAAAGTTAAATTAACGGTAAAAGCAGAGACTTTTTTTAGTGCTTGTAACATTAAATCTAGTGCCCAAATAGTGCAGAGCCAGCTTAACAGCAATAGCCATCCTAATTCAGAAATACCAGGCACTAAATGGTTTGTAGGAAAAAGATGCAAATAAAAAGGCATTAAAATACTCAGCAATAACACACCCCCACTCAACTCATACAACATCATTGTTTTGGGTGCTACATCTTCAATAATCTTTTTATTTAACACCGAAAAAATAGCAGAAAAAATAGCAGATAAAACACCAATAATAATACCCGTTCTATACCTCCCATCAAAATGAAAAATTAAATAGATTCCTACCAAACACAATAAGCCCAATAACATTTCTACAAAACTGAAACTTTTGTTTTTAAGCAATGGCTCAAGCAAAGAAGTAAAAAAACTAGTGGATGCAAAACAAACCAAGGCTATTGATACATTGGCATACTTAATGCTTCCATAAAAACAAGCCCAATGCAGTGCAATGATGCCGCCAATCATTAATAATTGTAGTACTTTTTTGAAGGGCAATTGTTGTAATTCCTTTTTTAAAATTAATAATACAAACAAACTGATAGCCGCAATAAACATTCTATACCAAACCAATAACCCTTCATTTAGGGTAATTAATATGCCAAGCACGCCAGTAAATCCTGCCAAGAAAACCGCAAAATGTAATTTGATTAATGCTTGTTTCATACTATTCAAAGAAACAGCTTTCTAACTAATAAACCTTGTATCAAAAAAGGATGGTTAAAACTTAGTGGTTTATAAAATTATTTTTTAACGAATAGCGGTAAATACAAGCCAAAAGAACCAATATTGTGTAATCATTTATTTTCAGCACAAATTATAATAAACCCAGATGGAGCCAATCATAGAATTAAAGCAGGTAACCAAAAGTTATGGCGCTAAAACAGTGCTTAAAGGGATCAACCTAACTATCTATCCAGGCCAAGTGATTGGTTATATAGGACCCAATGGAGCAGGAAAAAGTACAACGGTAAAAATATTATGCGGGTTGATTTCAGACTACGAGGGGGAAGTAATAGTGGCGGGTATTGATATAAAAAACGATCCGCTCGCTGTTAAAAGAAAAATTGGTTATGTGCCTGAATTGGCTGAACTATATGATGTACTTACCCCTGCTGAGTTTTTGGGATTTATGGGTGAACTCTATGGCATGCCTACAACGCTTGCACAAGACCGCATGATTAAAATGCTAGCCGCTTTTGGATTAGAAGCGAATGCAGACCAACGCATGGATACTTTTAGCAAAGGGATGCGCCAAAAAGTATTAATCATTTCTGGGCTATTACACAATCCTGATATTATTATTTTAGACGAACCACTCAGCGGACTTGATGCCAATAGTGTAATCATTGTAAAGGAGCTCTTACATAAATTGGCCCAAGATGGCAAAACCATTTTCTACTGTAGCCATATGATGGATGTGGTAGAAAAAGTGAGTGACCGAATTGTGTTGATTAATGAAGGTGCTGTTATTGCCGATGGAAGTTTCGAAGAACTACAACAACAACAGGGCAACCAAAGTTTAGAGAAAATATTTGCACACATGACTTCTAAAGATTCTTTGTCTGATGCTGCAGACCAAATGATGCGTGCTTTTGATAATTAATACCTTATTTAAATGAATATAGTCAACCGATTTTTTTTATACCTAGTACTCTTGCCTAGCAAGCTCTACCAGAAAATGGGTATTAATACGGTGCAATTAGCATCCATTCTTAGTATTAAGTTGATGATGGATGATCGTAGGCCCAATACGATGCACCAAGCAAATAAACGAAAACAAACAAAGCCAATTTCAGGTGCCACAATTGGCACCATGTTAGTTTCAGCATTAATGGGTTCATTCTTTTTAATTAGTTTTTTTGTAGGCAGTGAAATGGTAACGCGTTTTACAATTTATTTTTCATTTTTTATTTTCGTTTTATCTTCTACCCTTATTGCCGATTTTACATCGGTATTAATAGATATTAGAGACAATATTATTATACTACCCAAACCAGTAACAGATAAAACATTTGTAGTTGCAAGACTCCTACATATTTTAATTCATATTTCTAAACTGGTAGTACCCATGACGCTACCAGCATTCATATTACTTGGCATAAGAAATGGCCTATTGGCATTGCCACCTTTTTTATTGATGGTTATTGCGGCAACATTATTTACCATTTTTTTAATCAATGCACTTTACCTGATTATTTTAAAAATAACAACGCCCGAAAAGTTTAAAGTTATTATTAGTTATTTTCAAATATTTTTTGCCATTTTATTTTATGGCGGATACCAAATTGTTCCCCGTCTAATTGGTAAAGCTGTATTAGATAACTATACCATCAACACTGCTAGTTATGCCCTTTTCATTCCCCCCTATTGGTTTGCTGGTGGTTGGGAATTTTTACATTCCTTCCAGTTTTCAGCACCCTTAATTACTTGTTTTTTACTGAGTATTTTTGTGCCTCTCACAAGCATTTATATAGTGATTAAATATTTCGCACCATCCTTTAACCAAAAGCTGTCTATGATTAGTGGCAGTGATGGAGAATCAATGCCAGCGATAGTTTTAGGCATTAAACAGCCTAGACCTACAAATAGTTTTATTAACAGCATTGCTAATTTACTTACCGATGCAGGTGTAGAAAAAATGGCCTTTTTACATACCTGGAAAATGACAGGCCGAAGCAGGGATTTCAAACTTAAAGTCTATCCTTCTTTTGGTTATATCTTGGTGTACTTTATTATGATTTTTTTAAGAGACAAAAGGCCAGCCTTGAGTTCTATCAAACAAAATTCAAATACCGAAAAAATAATTTTTATTAGTATCATTTATTTTAGCAGTTTAATTTTAATTACAGCCATCAGCCAATTAATGTATTCCGACAAATACAAAGCCGCTTGGATATATTTTACTACCCCTATTGCAAAACCAGGAAAAATAATTAGTGGTGCACTAAAATCTTTATTGGTTAAATTTTATTTACCCATCATTACCTTAACTTTTTTATGCGCCATACTTATTGAAGGACCTCGTGTAATACCTAACTTGTTTTTAGGATTGTGCAATCAATTATTAATTATCTTTTTAATTGGTTATGCCACCATTAGAAACTTGCCATTTGCGCAAGCACAAAACCTTGCGAAGACTAGTTTTATGAGAGGTCTGTTAACACTGCTCATTCCAGGCACTATTGCATTTTTACATTATAGCATTTATACCTTTATGCCCGTAGTGATAATTTTGAGTATACTATCTTGTATTGCCTCTTGGCTAGTAATGGATGCGCTTAAAAATAAAGGATGGGAAATTATAACGGAACTAAAAGAAGGTTATTAAATTAATTGTTGCTGGAAAGTCTTTTGTGGTAGCCTTTAAACAAACTCTGCCACTGAATTTTTAGTACGCCTAAAACCCCTTCTTTAATGATACCCTTAGTCATTTTGCTAACGCCAATACGTCGATCTATAAAGGTGATAGGCACTTCTTTAATTATAAATCCTAGTTTCCAGGTTGCAAATTTCATTTCAATTTGAAAGGCATATCCTACAAAACTTATTTCGTTTAAATTAATGGCATCAAGCACTTCACGCTTATAGCAAACAAATCCTGCAGTAGGATCTTGCACAGGCATCCAAGTAATTAACTTAGTATAAAAAGCACCGCCTTTAGAATATATTTTTCTGTCAAGTGGCCAGTTTTCTGTTTTACCACCTGGCACATACCTACTACCAATTGATAAGCTTGCTCCATCGTATTTACAAGCATTGTATAACCTTTCTAAGTCTGCGGGATTGTGTGAAAAATCGGCATCCATTTCAAAAATAAACTGATACCCTTTTTCTAAACTCCACTTAAATCCATAAATATAGGCAGTGCCTAATCCTAATTTGCCTTTACGTTCTTCTATAAACAATTGACCAGGATATTGCAATATCAATGATTTAACAATACCCGCAGTGCCATCAGGAGAGCCGTCATCCACCACCAAAATATGATACCCTTGTTTTAAGGCAAACACAGTTTCAATGATTCGGGAAATATTTTCCTTCTCATTATAGGTTGGTATAATAACAATTTTTTCCAATGGGGGATGTAAAAGTTTGGTGCTAAATTACGAATCTAGCAAACGGCAAAGTAAAATTCTACAAAAAAACAAGCTAAAATCGGTGAATAAGTGACTACTACCCCTTCTTTATCAATGTTTTGTTGAACATCTCGGTTAATTTCTGCTTGGTATTGATAGGAAAATCTCCTTTCATCATCCAATCATAATATTGGGGCTCTTCTTTTAAAACTTGTGCCACTGGTTTTCCTTTATGCTTTCCAAAGTTAAAAACTTCTATTCCTTTGTCTTTTACAAAACGACGGGCTAAATCAACTATATCATCTTCTCCAGTAAATTTAACAATGCTTTCAACGGTGTCACCTATTTGAGGGTAACGCTCTATTTGTGCCTCTAACACTTCCCAAGTAGCTGTTGCATCAGCTTCTGCCCCATGTGCACCTTCTAGTGTTTTTTGGCAATAAAATTTATAAGCTGCACCCAATGTGCGTTGCTCCATCATATGAAAAACCTTTTGAACATCAACAAGTCTTTTACCTTCTAGAGTATAGTCAATTCCAACACGTAAAAATTCTTCGAGCAACATAGGAATATCAAAACGATTGCTATTGTATCCGCCTAAATCACATCCTTCAATAAATTGTTTGATTTCATTGGCCACTTGCTTAAAGCTTGGCGCGTCTTTTACCATTTCATCGGTAATGCCATGAATATCAGAAGAACTTTGAGGAATGGGTATTAAAGGATTAATTAATTTTCGCTTTACTTGTTTTTCTCCATCCTGCAATATTTTCACAATCGCTATCTCAACTATGCGGTCTGTTGTAATATTAATACCTGTAGTTTCTAAATCGATAAAAGCGATAGGACGTGTTAATTGCAGTTTCATAATGTTCTTGCGTAAATTAAAAGAATCTTCTTATTATTATTGTGTTACCTCTTTAGCAAAAGTAAGCATATCTATGCCATCATAATTACCACTACTCATCAAAACAATATTTGTGGCTGAAAAATTTTGAGTGGTTAGCCAATCTTGTAATTGATTTTTTTCGTTTATCACCAAAATTCCTGGCTGATTAAAGCCTTCTGCCACTTTTTCAATGGCCAACGCTGGTAGTTGTTTAACAGCAAGCGCGTGTTTTGAAAAATACACTAGTGCTATATCGGCCTGCTTTAATGCTCCATCGTATTCATGCATAAATTTCTCGTTCAAACTACTATAGGTATGCAATTCTAAAATGGCTACTAATTGTCTGTTTGGAAATTGTTGTTTTAGCGCTTCTATTGTTGCTTTCACTTTACTTGGTGCATGTGCAAAATCGCGATAAACATTCACATTGTTATTTGATGCCAATAATTCTAATCTTTTTGAGGCACCAGTAAATGAACTAATTGCCCTAACAAAATCTGAAGCTGTTACACCAAGTGTTTTACAAGCATAATAAGCTGCCAATAAATTCATGAGGTTATGATTGCCAAAAACTTTTAAATCACCAGAAACACCTTCAATAGTTACAGTTGTTTTTCCATTATCAATACTGTGAACCGGCACTGCATATGGCTGATAGCGTAGATCTGCACGAGGATGGTCTTTCACTAATTTTTCTAATACAGGATCAGAACTATTATAAATTAACAAGCCACCCGTTTCAATTTTATTAATAAAAATTACAAATTGTTCTAAGTAAAAATCAAAGGTTGGAAACACATTAATATGATCCCATGCAATGCCTGTTAAAATAGCTACATGTGGAAACAAGAAATGAAATTTTGGTTTACGTTCTATAGCACTTGCAGGATATTCATCCCCCTCACAAACAATTACAGGTGCATTGGTAATATTAACCGATTGGTTGAATCCGTCTAATTTGGCGCCCACCAAATAATCAAAATCGAATGATAAAAATCGTAGCACATGCATAATCATACTGGTGGTAGTTGTTTTACCATGGCTTCCTCCCACTACAATTCTTTGCTTTTGTTGACTTTCGTGAAAAATATACTCCGGAAAAGAATAAATTTTTAACCCAAGCTCCTTTGCTTTAATTAATTCTGGATTGTCGGCACGGGCATGCATTCCTAAAATAATGGCATCTAAATTTGACGTTACTAAGTCTGGTTGCCATCCCATAACGGCTGGCAAAAGGCCTTCTAGGAGCAAATTGGTTCGTGATGGTTCAAAAATTTCATCGTCAGTCCCCGACACAGAATAGCCTTTCCGCTTTAAAGCAATGGCTAATTGGTGCATTACACTCCCTCCAATTGATATAAAATGTACCCTCATAAAATATATTTAGTCTTTCTTATTCAAAATTTAACAATATTCTACTCCACATAGAACAAGTTATGCCAATGAAACTTTATCTTTATTCTTATTAAGGCCGAATAAAAATACAGTCAATTAACTAATTAATCTCTAAGTATGAAAAAAATCACATCCATGTTGGTATTAGCTTGCCTTTGCGCAGCAATATTCTCATCATGTGTTTCTTCCCGTTCAGCAGGTTGCCCAACCACCGATAAGAACTTCTTTAAAAGCCGCTAATTTGTTTATTTAATAGCCAAAATCTACCATTTACCTATGAATTGGATTCCATTAAATAACCAAGCGCAGCTGCTAGAAATTATAGACCTGTCAAAGACTACGCCACAAGTAATCTTTAAACATAGTACTAGGTGCAGTATTAGCAGCATGGCGCTAAATAGAATGGAACAAGCAGATCAACCTGCCAATATTGATTTCTACTATCTTGATCTTATACAATACCGCCCTATATCGCAACAAATTGCTGAGCTATTCAGCGTATTTCATGAATCTCCGCAAGTATTGCTAATTAAAGATGGCAATTGCACTTATAGCGAAACCCATATGGGTATTAGAATGGACGAACTTATTGAACAAGTAAACTAGCCAAGTATTTATCCAATAAACTCACTTTTATTATTGCACCTTTGTATCCATTTAAATAACGCGTATGGAAATAGCGGGCTTTATATTTGCCTTATTAATTGGGGTGTCTTTGGGCTTAATTGGAGGCGGTGGTTCTATATTAACCATTCCATTACTCGTTTATTTATTTCATATCCCACCAACCATTGCCACAGGCTATTCTTTATTTATAGTTGGGATAAGTAGTTTGGCGGGTGCAGTAAATAGTTATAAAAATGGCAATATCAATTTCAACGCCAGTTTCTATTTTGGAATTACCTCCATTATTACGGTTGTATTGATCCGACATTTTTTATTACCCATTATTCCAGATCAAATTTTTCAATTTCAGCAATACACTTTAACAAGGTCATTTCTTACCATGTTTTTATTAGCCATCTTAATGATTGTGGCTTCTTTTAATATGATTTTAAAAGCGCATGTATCTATTTCAAATCAACCTATTATTCACAAAAGGACGGCATTAATTAGGGGAATTCAAATAGGCGTTATCACTGGTTTATTGGGTGCAGGCGGAGGATTTTTAATCATACCTGTATTACTTTTTTCTTTTAAGTTACCCATGAAACAAGCAATAGGTAGCTCCTTATTAATCATTGCATTAAATGCTTTATTTGGATTTGCTACCGATATGGCTCATTATGAAATTCATTGGAAACTATTGCTATCACTCACTTTTTGTGCAGTTGTTGGTACCTATATTGGCAATAAAATTGGTACTAGGGTACCTGCTGAAAATCTTAAAAAAGGATTTGGAATATTTATTTTGCTTGCAGGTATTTACATCATATTACAAGAGTTATTTTTCTAAAAATCTACTGCGAGACCTATTCATTAAATAAGCAGATACTATATTTTGCAATATTTCTACTATTTTTATAGACTAAATAAAGAAAATGATTGAATGGATCAAACAACCTTGGCCATGGTTTATCGCTGGGCCATTGATAGGACTAACAGTTCCTGCATTATTATTAATGGGCAACAAACGCTTTGGTATTTCTAGTTCATTAAGGCATATCTGCGCAGCCTGTTTACCTGTAAAAATTCCTTATTTTAAATATCAATGGACAAAAGAAATTTGGAATTTGCTTTTTGTTTTTGGTATATTTTTAGGTGGAATAATTGCCGCAAACTTTATCAATAATCCAAACCCTATTCAGGTAAATGCAAATCTAGTAGCCGAATTAAAAGGATATGGCATTACTAATTATAGCCAGTTAATTCCGGTAGATATTTTTAATTGGCAAGCATTATTCCAATTAAAAGGCTTGCTATTAATGGTTTTTGGCGGATTCTTAGTGGGCTTTGGAACTCGTTATGCCGGTGGTTGCACATCAGGTCATGCCATTACTGGACTAAGCAATTTGCAATGGCCATCACTAGTAGCCACTTGCTGTTTTATGATTGGCGGATTTATTATGGCCAATTTTATTCTTCCCTTCATTTTACAATTATAATTGATGCAAAAAAATACGCCCGACAACGATTTTGAAATACGTTCTTTAGATGTCAATTGCATTAATGATAGCGAGTTGGCACAACCTTTTTGGTATAATATTAAATATGTAATTACAGGAATTTTATTTGGAATTGTTTTTGTAAAAGCAGAAATTATTTCTTGGTTCCGCATACAAGAAATGTTTCGACTACAAAGCTTTCATATGTACGGTGTAATTGGATCTGCAGTGGTAGTGGGCGCATTATCTGTTTTTTTAATTAAACGATTTAATATTAAAACCATCTACGGCGAAAAAATATTACTCGACCAAAAGCCTTTTAATATTGGCCAAGTAATTGGTGGATTGCTATTTGGATTTGGCTGGGCAATTACGGGTGCATGCCCTGGTCCATTATTTGCACAAATAGGTACCGGCGTATCCGTTACAATTGTAACTTTATTGAGTGCAATTGCGGGTACTTGGTTTTATGGATTAATCCGCAATAAATTACCTCACTAATTTTTTATGCGAAAAATTGGATACCTATTAATCATTCTATCTCTTTTGATAGGCTTTGTAAATTTCTTTTTCAAAAAAGAAACAGTTCCTGCAATTGCAACAAATCAAGTAATTGATTCTGCTAATTGTTGGACGGGTGCTGGCTCCTATCAAATACCTATCGATTCATTAGGAAAGCAAATTCAATATGGCAGAAATTTAATTGCCAATACCGCCTACTATCTAGGCCCAGAAGGCATTGTAGCCCATCAAACCAATGGCATGAATTGCCAAAATTGTCACCTCGAAGCAGGCACTAAACCTTGGGGAAATAATTATGGAGCTGTTGCTTCATTGTATCCAAAATACAGAGACAGAAGTGGTAAAATTGAATCGATTGAAATGCGGGTGAATGATTGTTTACAACGTAGTTTAAATGGCCAACCACTTGATAGTTTGAGTAAAGAAATGTTGGCCATCAAAGCCTACTTTTTATGGCTCGGAAAAAATATACCAAAGGGCACCAAACCAAAAGGTACAGGCATTAAAGATTTACCTTTTTTAACTCGCGCAGCAAACCCAATTGAAGGAAAAATATTATATACTAACGCTTGCCTTAAATGTCATTTAGCAAATGGCCAAGGCCAAGCTGCTATTGATGGAATTGGTTATCTCTATCCACCACTTTGGGGTGAACATAGTTACAATAATGCCGCAGGATTATTTAGAATTTCAAGACTTGCCGGATTTATTAAAAACAATATGCCCAATCCTGTCAACTATCATCATCCTGTACTAAGTAATGAAGCCGCTTGGGATATTGCTGCATATATCAATTCTCAACCACGGCCTAGTAAAAATCAGGATGGAGATTGGCCAAATAAAGCTAAGAAACCTATTGATTATCCGTATGGCCCGTATGCAGATAGTTTCAGTGAATTGCAACACAAATACGGACCTTTCGATGCTATTGTAAAAGCTAGAAAAAAATAATTAGCAGTTCTCTATTACCATTGCACTTGCTCCTCCTCCACCATTACAAATTCCGGCTGCACCAATTTTACCGCCGTGTTGTTTTAATACCTGAATAAGCGTAACAATTATGCGCGCACCACTACAACCCAATGCATGTCCTAAAGCAACAGCACCGCCATGTACATTCACTTTGGCAGGGTCTAATTGCATCAACTGCGTATTAGCAATTCCCACTACAGAAAACGCTTCGTTTAATTCTATAAAATCAACTTGGTTCATTGTTAATCCAGCTTTGGCAACCGCTTTAGGAACAGCTATTGCAGGAGCAGTTGTAAACCATTCTGGTGCTTGTGCAGCATCGGCATAACTTCTAATAATTGCAATTGGTTTAATGCCTAATTCGTCTGCTTTTTCTTTACTCATCAATACCAAAGCAGCCGCACCATCATTCATGGTAGATGCATTAGCCGCAGTAACAGTTCCCGCTGTTTGAAAAGCAGGTTTTAGATTTGGAATTTTATCAAACTGCACATTAAAAGCTTCTTCGTCTTTTGAAAATAAAATAGGTTCCCCTTTTTTTTGTGGGATAGAAACTGGAATAATTTCTGCATCAAAATAACCTTTGTTAATGGCAGCCTGACTTCTAGTATAACTTTCTATGGCAAATGCATCTTGGGCTTCTCTAGTAATATTAAATTCCTTTGCACATAGTTCGGCAGCGTTACCCATTGCATAATTATGGTACACATCTGTTAGCCCATCTTTCACCAATCCATCCACCAAACTTACATGGCCATATTTATTTCCCCATCTTGTACTAGGGCTATAGAAAGGAACATTGCTCATACTCTCCATACCACCAGCAACAACCACATCTGCATCACCGAGTAAAATAGACTGAGCCCCTTGCGCAATGGCTTTCATGCCACTTGCACAAACCTTATTAATGGTGGTACAAATTACACTGTCTGGTAACCCTGCAAATTTCGACGCTTGTCTTGCAGGAGCTTGGCCCAGATTGGATTGTAGCACACATCCCATTAAAACTTCTTGAATAGCTGATGGTAAAATTCCGGCTCGCTCCACTGCAGCTTTAATAGCAATAGCGCCCAATTCTGGTGCAGAAAAATCTTTTAAACTTCCACCAAAACTTCCCATTGGTGTGCGCACAGCAGATACGATGTAAACAATCTTTTGTAACATAGCATTCAATTAGATTACAAAGATACAGTTAGTACTTGCATTAGTAATACGCCTATAAAAGCATTATTTGCTTAATTCAGCATCAGGCTTAGACTCATCGGTTAAAGGAACTTTGCCCCTATTGCTTCTTACCACCCTAGAAAACAAAGAAATTTCTTTGTCAAACAAAAACCGAATAAAGAGTTTGGTCCAAGAAGTATGATACACCAATGCATTATAAGGAGCTGGTGCGATAGCCCTAATTTGCGGCAATTTATTCCAAGGAACAGAAGGAAAATCGTGGTGTTCGTTATGGTATCCAACATTAAAAGCAACAGTGTTTAAAGGACCATAATAACTAAACGTTTCTTGGTCTCCGTTTAACAAATAATGTTCTTGAATCCATCTTGCTCCCAAAGGATGTAAGCCAACCGAAAAGAAAAAACTAGCAACTAAAAATACCATTGCTTTAGGACCTAAAATAACCCAAACCAATCCCATAAAAACTATTTGCACTAAAACATTTAGTGCAATCCATCCATCAAAAGGTTTTATCTCTCTTAATCGGCCCAAACGAAACACTTGAAAAATTGGATAAAATAATAACCAAATTGCTTTACCAATAAAATAATTGTCAATTAATTTGGCTTCCCATTCATTGGGCAAATCACCATCTAATTCCATTACCCCTTGAAAAGAATGGTGCTTAATATGATAACGCTCAAAAGAAACCGAGCTTGGAAATATTTGTGGAATATTGGCTAAAATTCCAGCCAACCGATTGGCAATAGGATTTTTAAAAATCAATCGGTGCGCACATTCGTGTACCATTACAAACAATGCATGGTCGGCAAAAGCGCCAATTAAATAGGCTACTCCAAATACCATCCACCAAGATTGATTTACAAGTAAGCAACTCAAGCCAATTTGCAAGGCCACCAAAAAAAGTATAATAAAAAAACTATTAGGATTCTTTCCAATCAGTTGACGTATGGCTGGATTTTCCTTTAATATTTCTTTGGTTCTAAGTCTATGCGGCTCCGGACTATTGGAGTAAACAAAAGATTTTTCTAAGCTCATAAAATACAAGATAAATAAAATCAGCTATAAAAACCAAAAAGACGCTCATTTTACTGAGCGCCTTTTACAAATATTGATTTATTAAAGCTTATTTAACCTCTTCAAATTCAGCATCTGTTACGGTATCATTCGCTTGTTGTTGATGACCAGCATCAGCTTGAGCGCCTGCACCTGGTTGTTCGCCAGCTGCTTGTGCTTTGTAAATTTCTTCACTAGCAGCAGTCCAAGCCGTGTTCATTTCTGCTGTAGCAGCATCAATGGCAGTAACATCTTGATTTTTGTGTGCTTCTTTTAAATTAGCCAAAGCCGCTTCAATAGGTGCTTTTTTGTCTTCTGGAATTTTGTCGCCAAATTCTTTGAATTGTTTTTCGGTTTGGAAGATCAAACTATCTGCTTGGTTGAATTTTTCAACGCGATCTCTTGTTTCTTTATCAGAAGCTTCGTTCGCTTTTGCTTCAGCCTTCATTTGTTCTACTTCTTCTTTGCTCAAACCACTACCCGCTTCAATTCTAATTTTTTGCTCTTTTCCAGTTCCTTTGTCTTTTGCACTTACATGCAACATACCATTCGCATCAATATCAAAAGTCACTTCAATTTGAGGTACGCCTCTTGGTGCTGGTGGAATTCCGTCTAGGTTAAATGTTCCCAAACTTTTATTTTGATTAGCCATCGGACGCTCTCCTTGTAATACATGGATTTGTACACCTGGTTGACTATCGCTAGCAGTTGAATATACTTCCATTTTTTTGGTAGGAATGGTTGTATTAGAAGTAATCATAGTAGTCATTACACCACCCATTGTTTCAATTCCCAAACTCAATGGCGTAACATCTAATAACAATACATCTTTAATATCGCCACTTAAAACTGCACCCTGAATACCTGCGCCAATTGCAACAACTTCATCGGGGTTAACACCTTTGTTTGGTTTTTTACCAAAGAATTTTTCTACAATATCTTGTACTTTAGGAATACGCGTTGAACCTCCTACTAAAATCACTTCGTCAATTTGAGAAATATTGTAACCTGCATCTTTCAAAGCAGCTTCACAAGGTTTCAAACAACGAGTGAATAAATTATCTGCTAATGCTTCAAATTTAGAACGAGACAATTTCACTACTAAGTGTTTTGGAACACCATCAACAGCAGTGATATAAGGTAAGTTGATTTCAGTTTCAGAAGAAGAACTTAATTCAACTTTTGCTTTTTCAGACGCTTCTTTTAAACGTTGTAAAGCCATTGGATCTTTACGTAAATCAATGTTCTCTTGGTTTTTAAACTCTTGAGCCAACCAATCCATGATTACTTTATCAAAATCATCACCGCCTAAGTGCGTATCTCCATTAGTAGATTTTACTTCAAATACACCATCACCTAATTCAAGGATAGAAATATCAAAAGTACCACCACCTAAATCGAAGACGGCAATTTTTTGGTCAATATTTTTTTTGTCCAAACCATAAGCCAAAGCAGCAGCAGTTGGTTCGTTTACAATTCTGCGAACATTTAATCCAGCAATTTCACCAGCTTCTTTGGTTGCTTGGCGTTGTGCATCGTTAAAATACGCTGGAACAGTAATAACCGCTTCAGTTACTTCTTGACCTAAATAGTCTTCAGCTGTTTTTTTCATTTTCTGCAAAATCATGGCAGAAATTTCTTGTGGTGTATACAAGCGATCGTCGATTGATACACGCACGGTATTATTGTCGCCTTTGGCAACTTTATAACTCCAATGGCTGATTTCTTCTGTTACTTCGTCGAAACGACGACCCATAAAACGCTTCACACTACTGATAGTATTTTGCGGATTCGTAATGGCCTGACGTTTAGCAGGGTCTCCTACTTTACGTTCTCCATTCTTTAAAAATGCAACAACCGAAGGAGTTGTTCTACGTCCTTCATCATTGGCTATTACAACTGGCTCGTTACCTTCCATTACAGAAACGCAACTATTGGTTGTTCCTAAGTCAATACCGATAATCTTTCCCATATAAATATTTTTTATCACCGACTTCTACTTGAAATCGTACTTCGACATAGTCAATCATTATGCCATCGCCTACAATGTGCAAAAATGTCAGCAACTGACAGACAATAAATCCTTTTTCTATCCGATATGGCAAAATAATATGCCAGATTGAGTCTAAAGCAGCCATTTGATTGGGCTGCCACGCTTAAATAAACCAAGATTATTATACCAAAATCTAAATAAACCTATGGGTATTGCTTATTTTTAAGGATGCAAAAAGGTAGATTATTCGATTTTTTATTCCTTTTGGTTGGCTTACCAATAATTGGATTTTGTCAAACAACCACTCCTTTAAAGCAGGGGATGCTCATACAAGCAAATACCCTAATTGAACGAACCGAATACCTTTTAGAGGCCCCTGCCACCCTAACAAATGCAGTAATTATCATCTCAGGAAAAAATATTGTAGTTGATTTTAATGAGGCCAAACTATTAGGTACAATGGATTTTGCGGCACCTAATAAGATGCATGGACTCGCTATAAAAATCAGTCCCGGCTCAGAAAATATCATCTTAAAAAACGCCAATATTAGTGGATATAAAATAGCCATTGAAGCCGACAGTGTAAAAAACTTATCTATTATTAATTGTAACCTGAGTTATAATTGGCGCCCTGAATTACACAGCAATACAATTAGAGAAGATGTGAGCGATTGGATGAGTTACCATAAAAATGACCACCAAGAATGGAAAAGATATGGCGCTGCTATATATTTAAATAATTGTACCAAAGCATTTATTCAAAACAATATAATTACAGGTGTTCAGTGCGCGTTGTTAATGACAAAATGCATTGGCGCTGAAGTATTAGACAATGATTTTTCTTTTAATTCTGGGCTTGGTATTGGCATGTATAGAAGTAGTAATAATAAAATCTACCATAATAAATTAGATTTTAATATTCGCGGTTATTATTATGGCAAATACCAACGCGGACAAGATAGTTCGGGCATATTGGCATTTGAACAATCTAGCGACAATATTTTTGCATACAATTCTGCTACGCATAGTGGTGATGGATTTTTTTTATGGGCAGGTCAAACCACTATGGATACTGGACTTGGTGGGTGTAATAATAATTTTATTTATGGTAACGATTTTTCTTACGCATCAAACAATGGCGTTGAAATTACCTTTAGTAGTAATAGTGTTTTACACAATAAAATTGTAGGATGCGACTATGGTATTTGGGCAGGTTATAGTTATGATAGTGATTTATCCGACAACCAATTTGCAAACAATAAAACAGCTATTGGTATAGAACACGGGCAGTCTATAAATATTGCCTTGAATACTTTTAATTTAGACAAAACTGCTATTAAATTATGGTCTGCCACCAAACAACCTGATAGTTGGATCTATCCTACAAAACGCAATACCCAAAGTAAAATTTATTGGATAGCCGCTAACCGTTTTATGAATAACACCACTGTGTATGATATTATGGGAACCGATACCATTGTATTTAGTGGCAATCAAAAAATAAGTGCAAAAAATGAATTTAAACTAGGTGATAGAATTAGTGAATTGGATACTAGCAGAGAATCAGAAGCGCTAGAATTAGATATTCAAAAAGACAAAAGGTTAAATACCATTAAGTACACAACCCTTCCAACACAAGCATTTCCGCAAGGCAATCAAGAAATAAGAATTACAACATGGGGTCCTTATAATTTTAAATATCCCCTACTCTGGTTAAAAAATATCGACAGCAATCAGCAAATGCATTTTGAAGTTTTAGGTCCTCAAGGAAAATGGAATGTAAGTTCATTATCGGGTTACCAAATTATTACAAAAGGAGTAGATAGTTTTCCATCAATATTAGTAGCAAAAATGATTGACATCACCCAACAAAAAAATATTCAACTTAATTATATTGGGGCTAGTTTTATTGATGAGTTTGGACAAACAAAAAAAGAAAACACGAACCAACTATTTGAATTTACACAATTCGATCCTAAAAATACCTGGCGGGTAAAATGGTTTGCTTGGGATAGTACCACTAATCCAAATACACAATACAGTGCTTTTACAGAACTATTAAATACAAAACCTTTACAGGACACAAGCATTGCTGCACTAGATTTTGTTTGGTGGGGAAAAATAGCAGCAAAACTTCCTGCAGATTCTTTTGCAACTGTTGCTACCAGTATTATTGATTTTAAAAAAGGCAGTTACGAAATTGGCATTACCGCCGATGATTTGGTAAAATTATGGGTGGATGGTGTTGAACAAATAAATGCCTGGGATGCTAAAACTGTGGAGTATGACGAATATACCCACCATAGCATTCAGTTACATTTAAATGGTAAACACGAATTTAAAATTGTACAGGTTGATAATACAGGGCTGGCTACATTACAGTTTTACATCAAACCAATTCATCTGTTTCTTTCCGAAAAGTAAAGTTCTTTTGACTCACATAACTAAAGGCCACTACAAAAATTGTTGTTAATAATTTAGATGGCGTTGGATACCAACCCAACAGATCTACAAATATTTTTAAAAATGCATAGTTTAATAGCAAACAGACAAAAACAACTGTAAAATATTTGGCTAATTGTATTGTTTTCTTAACACTTGTTTCTTGAAAAACCACATACCTACTTAAATAAAATCCAATAGGGAATGTAACGATAAACCCAATTAAAAATGCTGCAATATGGGCTCCAATGGTTAAAGAATAAATATGAACAGCCTGTCTTTTTAATATAAAATTGTACGAAACGAAAAACAAACTAATATCTAAACTAGTATTAAATCCACCGCAGGCGGCATAGCGAAATGTTTGCAAAGGCATGATTTTTTTGAAGATCGGATAGAACAGATCTACAACACTGAGAATCAGGCTTCGTATATATTCATGTAAGTTTCGCATTAACGGCAGCGAAGGTAGGGGTTAATTTGTTACTTTTGCAGCCTAGAAATGTTAAGAAAATGAGTGTTGTACTAAAAATAAAAACCGCAACTGTTCAAGCCATCGAGCAATTATATGGCCTGTCTTTGCCTGCAGATCAAATATTAGTGAACGCCACAAAACCTGAATTCGAGGGCGATTATACCGTTGTTTTATTTGCTTTTGTAAAGCAGTTAAAAAAATCACCTGATGCATTGGGTCAAGAATTAGGTGATGCATTGGTAGCAGCAAATCCTACACTTTTTAATAGCTATAATATTATTAAAGGCTTTTTGAATTTGGTAGTTGCCAACCAATTTTGGATGGATTTTGTGGAACAAGAAAAAAACAATGCGCTTTTTGGCACACAACAACCCAACGGAAAATCGGTGATGGTAGAATACTCCTCTCCCAATACCAATAAGCCCTTACACTTAGGACATTTAAGAAATAATTTTTTAGGATGGAGTATTACAGAAATTTTAAAAGTAAACGGTTACCAGGTTACAAAAACATGTATAGTAAATGACCGAGGTATTCATATTTGTAAAAGTATGATAGCTTGGCAACTATTTGCTAATGGTGCCACACCAGAATCTACACATATGAAAGGCGATCATTTTGTGGGTGATTATTATGTAAAATTCAACGACGAATATAAATTACAAATAGCGGCATTAGTAGCAACAGGAATAGAAGCAGCACAAGCAGAAAAAGAAGCCCCAATAATGAAAGCTACCCAGCAAATGTTATTAGACTGGGAAAACGGCAATGCCGAAGTTTTAAATTTGTGGAAACGAATGAACGAATGGGTTTATGCAGGTTTCGATACTACATACAAAAAAATTGGAAGCGATTTTGACAAAACCTATTTTGAAAGTCAAACTTATTTACTAGGTAAAGATTTAGTGGCTACTGGCTTAGAGAAAAAAGTTTTTTTTCAAAAAGACGACACCAGTGTTTGGATTGATTTAACGGCAGATGGATTAGATGAAAAATTAGTACAACGTAAAGATGGCACTTCTGTTTACATGACCCAAGACATTGGCCTTGCAGTAAATAAATACCAAGAGTTTAAAGCAGACCAAAGTATTTATGTAGTTGGCGACGAACAGAATTATCATTTTAAAGTACTGAAATTAATTTGTCAAAAACTAGGTATACCTGCAGCTGATGGAATTTATCATTTGTCTTATGGCATGGTAGAATTACCAACCGGAAAAATGAAAAGCCGCGAAGGCACTGTAGTAGATGCCGATGATTTGGTAGATGCCATGTTAAACATTGCACAACAAAAAACCGAAGAATTAGGAAAAGTAAAAGACTTTACTGCTGAAGAACTTGCTGAATTATACAATACCATTGGATTAGGCGCACTTAAATTCTTTTTGTTACGCGTAGATCCAAAAAAGAAAATGATTTTTAATCCAGAAGAAAGTATAGATTTTCATGGCTACACCGGGCCGTTTATTCAATATACACACGCAAGAATTAAAAGTATTTTACGCAAACTTTCTGCGGAACCATTTGCAGCAAATACAGCTGCTGGAATTTTGTTACCGCTAGAAAAATCTTTAGCTAAACATTTAGAACTTTTTCCAGACACCATTACTGAAGCTGCTACAGAACATGATCCTTCAAAATTGGCTATCTATTTATTTGAACTAGCCAAACTATTTAATACTTTTTATACCCAACATTCTATTGCCAATGCAGAATCGGAAGAAAAGAAATTAATTCGTTTACAATTGGCCAACCTTACCGCTTTGGTGTTAAGTAAAGGGATGCGATTGTTAGGAATAAATGTTCCTGAAAGAATGTAAGAATACTTTTATTCGATCATTCAAGAATATAACAGGTAATACGCCTAGCGATTGTTTGAAAAACAAATCTTAGCGTCGATCATAAAAAATCAATTTAGTTTATTGCTTTTTATACTTAATTATTATAAATAGCAATTTTAATGATACCGGCTTATCTTTTATAGAAATAATAATCAATAAAAAGCCTCCAAATTTTGGAGGCTTTTTATTGGATTGCTCTTATTAGCTACTGGTGCGGAAGAGGAGATTCGAACTCCCACGGCTGTTACCCCGCTACCACCTCAAGGTAGTGCGTCTACCAATTTCGCCACCTCCGCATTTTTAATAAAAC
>Ga0214919_10003597_pt1 | contig 23269 bp, 22 predicted proteins | sample LL1503_MetaG_FD_177994 | JGI IMG/M metagenome (GOLD analysis project Ga0214919, IMG submission 177994) | Freshwater microbial communities from Lake Lanier, Atlanta, Georgia, United States - LL-1503 | ecosystem: Environmental > Aquatic > Freshwater > Lake | place: USA: Georgia | collected... | reverse complement strand
TGAGCCGCCTTCTTCCAAGATTGCCATCATCTGGCTTTCCGTAAACCGCGATTTCTTCATTGATAAGCCCTCCATACATCCGGAAGACTCTATTTTTACACTGTCTCAGATTTGGGGGAGTCTACGGCGACGGCTACGTAAAATTTGTTGGGTATGTTTTTAGTGAAGCTGGCTTGACCTAGCCTACGGCTAGCTGCAGAGACTTAGCCATTTTTTCGCCGAGATTAGTAATCACGTATCCGGATCGTGTATGGCGAATGTATCCCATGCTGATCATCTTGTGTCTTTGCTTTTCACCCATGCGATGTGTGGCGTCACTCTGCCCTTTATTAAAAGCGAGTAGCAAATCAATATCTTCAGAGGCGATGACGTTCATGATGGCGCAAACCTACAAGTAGGTCTCATGTTTTATATATTGATTGAATCGGCAGATATGCCAAATTCTTTACACGTAACCTAGCGCTTGTTACGAAATTGTGAAGTGTATTTTGTGCCAGTGGACCCAGCAACCCACGTAGACACACTGCTATCGCTGACTTGCCACGATTGATCGTTCAGATGGGATGCGCACCCCTGACAAAACTCAGCCAGCACTTGCTCGGTAACGCTGTTCAGATTATCGCTGCTGGGTGCATGGTTTTCCTGCAGCTCTAGTCGTATCTCGCCGCAGCCAGGGCATTCGATGACATAGTGAGCGGCCTCGAAATTTTCGACCCTACGTAATAACTCATCGAAGCGCGCAGCCTGTGGGCTGCCCGGCTCGGGCTCGCGTTCAAAATAGACTTCCATCTCGCGAAGTGCCATTTCGTATTCATTTCGACTACAGATTGGTTCGGGCAGCATGACTCACCTCGATCGGCCTAAGTGGCGATTAATAACTGTATAAATGTACAGTATTGGTGATCTGCAATGCAAGGCTTCAAGCGAGTTTTTTGACCTGCGCTGAACAGGTGTCAATGCTTGCTCTTTAGGTAATTTTTAACGAATCCGCTCGGGTTTCACAAAACGCCCCTCGTCCCAGCGACCTTCCAGAGGGACTCGGTCTTCGGCGAATTTTTTGCGGCCGAGGCCATGTGGCTTGCCTTTCCATAGCTCACCCACGTAACGGTCTCCATTGGAGTAGGTGATGGTTCCATTACCATTGATCTGGTCGTTTTTTACTGGCCCCACATAGCGGCTGGAGTCAGCAAAGGTGTACACCCCGCGACCGTTGGCAACACCTTTGTTGATATCGCCCTCGAATTGATCCCCATTCGGATAGATCAATAAGCCAGTGCTGGCTGGCCAATTATTTCGAAATTCTGTAATCCACTTTTTGCCATTGGCGTACGTTAGCGTGCCCGGTCCGTGTCTGTGGTTATTAACAAATTCACCCTCAAACACATCGCCATTACTGTAGTAATAGGTCCCTTTGCCCTGGCGGTTCAGGCTTTTTAAGTCGCCCACATACTTATCACCGTTCAGGTAATAGGTGGTTTCGCAAGCGCCAGCAAGCAGGGCCATGCTGAGAACGAGCAGTAGGCGTATTTTTTTCATGGGACAGCACATAAAAGGTGGTTGGGTACTCCATCCCTAAGGGATGAATACTAATTCCCAGGATATATCGACCGCTGGAGCAGATTTTAAAGTAATTGAAAAAAACAGCCTCAGAGACCGTCTCTGGCTAAGAGTCTGGTCCCCGTCCCTTTGCGGCCAGAGCTACGCCGCAGATACGCCAGTCTGGATACCCTCGAAAGTCGTTAGCTTTCTGCCAGAGCCTCCTATGGCTAGCAAATCCCTGTGGACGCTTATCTGATTCATCTCTGATTCATCTCAATAAAGTATTCATTGGACTACCAAAGGAACCTTTCGCGCGACAGTCGTTCGCACTAGTTGGCGTTTAATTTGGGTGTCTGAAAAATTTTGCTAGTCCCTGCTAAAAAGGTGCCCAGAGATTTCAGACCTTTCTGATGCCTTGGTTTTCTGGAGTCTGTATTGATAGTTAAGTCTGGTTTATTCCGATGGTCTCGACTTGCATTAACCAGTCATTGGCTGCGTTTTTTTGTTTGGCTATCCCTAGTGACCTTGGTTATTGGAGGCTTATGGTGGGTGACCGAACGAAAAATTTATTTAGCTGAACAAGAAGCACGCGGACTCGCTATGCGGCAATCGGTATCGCTTGCCAATTCGTATGCAGGGCAATTACAGCATGTAGTTGATCAAATGAATCACATGACGCTTAGCGTCGCGAATGCATGGCAAGACTCCGCTAAAACAGTCAACCTCGAGCAAGACCAAGAGCGCGGTATATTCCCTAGCCGCTTTGGATTTACGTTATTTATTACGGATGAAAAAGGTCGCATTGTAAAAGCTTCATTTAGATTAAATGAATTTGTAATAGTGTCAGGACAATCATTTTTTATTTCACATAGAGATGATTGTTGCCTCGGTATGTTAATTAGTTCTCTCGAACGCAGTCAGCCAACGGGTCGAAGTACAGTGCAATTTTCACGTCGCATTAATCGCCTCGATGGAAGTTTTGCAGGTGTCGTAGTGATTACAGTTGCTCCGGAATTTCTCACTTCATTTCAAAATGAAGCTTTGCCAGGAAATCATGATTTTGTCAGTGCTCGTCTGGTAGGCGGGGCAGTGCTGGCAACTCATATGGGAGGTGATAATCGTCAGCGAGACATAGTTTATAAATTAGATCCTGGCTTTCATCAGACGCGCGGATCGATTCAAGAAATAGGCGAACATTTTGACGATGCGAGAGCACGCTATGTGGCCTGGCGTACTCTTGATGATTATCCACTCGTTGCACTGGCGGGACTAACAGAAGAAGACTCATTGATTACCTTTCGAGCGCTTGCTCGAAGCTATCGCCTGACATTGATTATCGCGAGTTCCTTATTAATTTTGTTGACTTTAGTGGGTTTGGTGTTTTCCTCCAAGTTAGCGGTCCGTCGACGCGCTGAAGAGAATGTTCGCAAGACCTATCGAATGGCAACGGATGCAGCAAACGAAGGTTTTTACATGCTATTACCCGTACATAATAGCCAAAATGTTTTAGTTGATTTTCAAATCGAAGATTGCAATGAGCGCGCAGCAGCGCTACTGGGTATGTTGCGCGGACATCTAGTCGGTTTTCGAGCGAGCAAAAGTATGGCGCCGCAATTACACGCAGATTTTTTAATGATTTGTCAGCGAGCCTTAGCGCATGGTGTGTATGAAGATGAATTCCGTGTGCCTGCCGGCGGCTGGTTGAAGGCAACATGGTTGTATCGACGTGCAGTACATTCTGGAGCAGGTATTGCGCTAACCTTGCGCGACATATCTGAAGTCAAAGCCCATGAGCAAGCACTGGCCGATTTAGCCAATAACGATTCTTTAACCAAGCTACCCAATCGACGTTGGCTGATGAATTTTTTGCCAGCAGCTATACGACGTGCGGCGCGCGGTCGTGGGCGCTTAGCCTTATTTTTTATTGATCTGGATAACTTTAAAGTAGTGAACGACACGCTAGGGCACGAGGCGGGAGATGAATTATTAGTGCAGACGGCAAGTTTGATCAAAGGTGCAGTTCGCTCAAGTGATCACGTCGTTAGATTAGGTGGTGATGAATTTACGGTGGTACTTGAGCAGATGGAAGATCCTAGTGATATTGCGCGCGTTGCAGATAGTATTCTTGAAGCATTGAGTCAGCAGCTTACACCAACGAATGGTGCAGGCCATCGTGTATCGGCATCGGTAGGTATTAGCGTGTATCCGGAGCATGGTGAAGATGCGGATACGCTAATTAAACATGCCGATGTCGCGATGTATGCAGCCAAGTCAGCAGGAAAGGGGCGATATTTTTTTTATGAGCCCAAGTTGTCGGATGCATTGATTCTTCGCATGAACAAAGAGCTTGCTTTGCGCAAGGCTATCGAGAATGATGAATTTATCGTTCACTATCAACCAAGGGTCGATACAAAAACAGGGCGATTATGTAGCCTTGAGGCCTTAGTTCGCTGGCAGCATAGTGAACGAGGTTTGGTAATGCCAGCTGAATTTATTAGTCTGGCAGAAGAAACCGGATTAATTGTTCAGCTAGGTGAGAGCGTGCTGCGAAAAGTAGGCGAGCAGATTTCACTCTGGGGATCAGAGGGGGTGCGCGTCGTTCCTGTCTCCGTTAATGTTTCGCCACGGCAGTTGCAGTTTGGTAGGACTGCTGCCTGTATATCGGAAGTGCTTCAATCATTCAACATTGAGTCTCGATTACTTGAGATTGAAATTACTGAATCGACGATGGTCGACAATACACCTATAGTTTTACAAGAGCTCGAGTCGATTCAAAAGTTAGGCGTACGTTTAATGATCGATGATTTTGGTACCGGATATTCATCATTGGCGCAGTTACACAGAATGGATGTAGATACGCTGAAAGTGGATCAGGCATTTACACAAGCTTTGTCACGTGGCTCAGAAGGTGAGTTGATGTATCGAGCGATTGTCTCTATGGCTACCGCGTTAAAAATGTGTGTAGTAGCCGAGGGAGTGGAAACATTAGAGCAGCTTCGTCTGTTGCAAACTATTGGCTGTGATGAAGTGCAGGAATATATTATTTCGCGCGCATTGCCCGCGGCAGACATCATGCAGCTCGTATCGAAAAATATCTTGCCCCCATTCGATCGTGTTGGACGATTAGTTGCTGTTGGTCCGCATTGATTTTTTTGAATGGTTTGATTTTATTTGGGTTAATCCCTTTAATCCAAGAAAAATCGGCAGCATCAACAGCTCATACAGTAAGCTTCTCGTCCATTCCAACGCTGATACAGGAGTAAATCTAAATGCCTCCGCTAACGGGACATAGGTAGTAATTGTTAGTAGTGCCAAGAAAGTCACAGCCAGAACCCAGATTGAAATCGGGGTGAAACGTGACCATAGATCTTTCCAGTTGAGATAAGCCGATCGTGTGGCGAGAATCAATACAGCATTCGCCGTAACCAGCATCACAAAAGCACACGCGCTGGCAGAGCTAGGTTCTGCAAAATTCAGCATCCAGGTATAGTAAGCAAAGACCCCAGTAGTCGTGAACGTGCCATAAACAAGACTGCGTATAACTTGTGGCGTGCTGAGTAAGGTTTCGTTAATACTGCGCGGCGGATGATCCATGATATCGGCCCTTGCTTCTTCAGCTTCAAACACCACTGAGCAGGCTGGATCAATCACTAACTCAAGAAAAGCAATGTGCAGTGGAGCGAGAAAAAGCGGTAGCCCTACTAACACTGGTAACAGCGCTAAGCCAGCGATAGGCACATGCACTGCTAACGTGTAAATCATCGCTTGTCGCATATTGGCAAATGTGCGGCGACCTTCACGAACAGCATGAACGATAGAATTAAAATCGTCTTTCAAAAGTACTAGTGATGCCGCTTCACGAGCCACATCCGTGCCGCGTTCTCCCATTGCGATTCCAATGTGGGCTGCCTTTAGTGCAGGCGCATCATTGACACCATCACCGGTCATGGCAACGATCTCTCCTTGCGCTTTTAAATTTTCGACCAAGGCGAGTTTTTGGTGCGGTTTAATCCGCGCGAATACATTCATAATTTGAATGCGGGAATTAAGAGTTGTTTGATCCATGCTCGCGATTTCATCGCCAGTTAAAACTCCCGTCGGCTCAAGCCCTGCTTGCCGTGCAATCGCGATTGCCGTACGGGGATGATCGCCTGTAATCATAATTACCCGTATACCAGCGCGATGGCATTGCTCAACTGCAGCAGCTACTTCTGGGCGCAGAGGATCGGCGAGTGCTATTAAGCCCAGCCATTCGAAATCAAAGTCATGTTGTGTACTAGGCCAAGGCTGATCGGTGGGGTGTAAAGCCTTTGCCACAGCTAACACTCTAAGACCTCGCGTAGCCAGTGCTTCAGCTTGTTGCAGCACTATTTTTTCTTGTTCAGTAGATAGATGACATAAAGCAGCGACGGCCTCAGGAGCACCTTTGGCAGCTACTAAATCATGCGTTGTATTTTCTAATCGCCATAAATGCGTCATCGCTAGAAGTTGGGGCGATAACTCATATTCGCGAGCGAGTCCCCATGTCAAATCGCGTCGGTTATCGTTTTGTAGTTGTTCGCTTGAGAGACGATGGAAGGCTTTTTCCATAGGATCATGGGGCGCGATTTCACTCGCTAGCACTACATATTCCAGCAGTTCATGAAACTCAGATGCTAAAGATTGATTGGGTAAATCATTCGTAAATATCTGCTCCCCTAAAATACAAAGAGCTTCAACTTGCATTCGGTTTTGTGTCAACGTACCTGTTTTGTCAACGCACAGTACCGTGGTTTCACCCAAGGTTTCAATTGCATGCAATCGACGAGTGAGTACGTGTTGTTTGCCTAATCTGCGTGCAGCGAAGGCAAAGAAAATAATCATAATGACGGCAAACTCTTGCGGTAATAGCGCCATGGCCAGTCCGATACCGGCAAGCATCGCCTCAAGCCATCCACCCCGTAGCCACCAAAAAAGTATCATCAGTAACAAAGAAAGAGTGATACCGATGACGGCTAATCGTTTCGTTAGTGAACTCATTTGCTCGCGTAGCGGCGAGGCTTGCGGCTCAATATCGTCGAGCGACTGACCGATCTTTCCCATCTGCGTTTGTCGGCCGGTGAGCGTCACCCTGACGACTCCCTGACCACTAACCACCAAGGTGCCGGCAAATACAGGCTGCTCAATGGATTTAGATACGGGTTCGGATTCACCTGTCAGCATAGATTCATCCACCGATAATTCATGCGCTTGCAACAGCGTTCCGTCCGCAGGCACGCGATCACCCTCGGCGAGAATCAGCATATCCTCTCGAACAACTTCGTGACCGGCGATGCGCTGCTCCAGACCATTTCTAATCACCAGTGCACGTGGGCTAGAGAGGTCGCGCAAAGCAGCTAATGCATTGTCGGTACGGCGTTCCTGAAACACAGTCATGCCGATAATGACCAGCACGAAGCCAAGCAATACCATAGCTTCATGAGGATCGCCTGTTAGCAGATAGATCGCACCGGCCGCCAGTAACAGCAAGAACATGGGCTCAGATAGCACGTCACGTATCAATGCCAATAATGTACGGCGCTGGCTCAGACCCAAGTCATTGCTACCTTCCTCAAGCAAACGCTGAGCAGCTAGCTCGCTGGAAAGGCCAAGAAACGGAGAATTATTCTTTGAAGGCTTGTGATATGTCATTTGCTAGTGTTAATTTATTGGCGCTGGGTAACAGGATGTGCAAAGTACGCCATCATGCTAAAAATTAGGTTTGATTAAAAATGGATTGTGACGCTTTAGTAACAACCTTTCATTGACAATAGGAGAAAGTATGTCTGAATCTGAGTTCCATGTGCACGGTGCACATGAGCATGAAATGGAACATGCATTGCATGGTAGTGGTTCGTCTAGTCTCGCAGTTGCTACGGCGATATTAGCGACTGTAGGGGCGGTATTTTCTTACATGGGTGGTTATACGCAGGCGAATGCTGCACTCTTTAAAAACGATGCGGCGATCAAAAAAACAGAAGCTGCGAATCAGTGGAATTTTTATCAGGCTAAAAGTAGCAAACAGAATATGTCAGAGCTTTCTGCGGAACTCATGACTCAGCCAGACAAAAAGCAAAAATATCTCGATGCAGTTGATAGATATAAAAAAGAGAAGGAAGAGATTAAGGTTAAAGCCGAAGGTTTAGAGAAACAGTCGCTCGATTGGGATGAACAATCCGAACAGCAGATGCATCAGCATCATCGCTGGGCACAAGCGACCACCAGTATTCAGGTCTCGATTGCTTTGGCTGCGATTGCGCTATTGACCCGCAGACGCTGGATGGAATTTATGATGTACGGACTAGCCGCGATTGGCGTGGGTTTGGGTGCGATGGCGTATCTACATGTTTAAACAAATCACTTTGGAGCAGTCTACATGAAGCTAAGTTTTCTTGGTGCGGCGGGTTGCGTTACCGGGTCAAAATATTTGCTCGAGCATCATGGAACGACCATATTAGTCGATTGCGGATTATTCCAAGGTTATAAAAACTTACGTCTGCTAAATTGGGATCCCCTTCCGTTTGATGCCAGCCATCTAGATGCCGTCGTTCTGACGCATGCCCACCTCGATCACAGTAGCGCCTTGCCGCTGTTGATACGTAATGGGTTTCGTGGGTCTATTTATGCAACGCCAGCGACTGTTGAGTTATGTGGTTTGTTACTACCTGATAGCGGACATTTGCAGGAAGAGGATGCGCGTTTTGCAAATCGTCACAAGACAAGTAAACATAGTCCCGCTCTACCTTTGTACACCGAAGAAGATGCGCGAAAGGCTCTGCGTTATTTCAAACCATTGGAGTTAGATCACCAAATTTCTGTAGGGACCTTAAAGCTAAGATTACGTATGGCGGGTCACATACTGGGTGCGAGTTCAGCAGAGCTCACTACTGATCAAGGGAGTGTGCTGTTCTCGGGAGATATAGGTCGCCCTGATGACTTGGTGATGAAGCCGCCAGCATCGATAGAGTACGCTGATTATTTGATGGTTGAATCGACCTATGGTGATCGATTACATGCCCTGAATGATGATGGTCGATTTCTGGCTGATGTGATTACGCGAACCGCTGCTCGTGGTGGCATGGTGCTAGTACCAGCATTTGCTGTCGGGCGTGCGCAGAATCTTTTATACGAAATTTACCTGCTAAAAAAAGCCGGACGTATACCTGATTTACCTGTGTTTCTGGATAGCCCGATGGCGATTGATTCACTGCATATCTACACTAGACATCATAACGAGCATCGTTTGTCTGTCGAGGATTGCAAAGGCATGTCGACCGTTTCAAAAATTTGTCGCACCGTAGATGAATCACGTGTCTTAGATCAGCTAAGTTATCCAGCAATTATTATTTCGGCGAGTGGAATGGCAACCGGCGGTCGCATACTGCATCACTTACGCATGATGGCGTCTGATCACAGAAACAGTGTCGTGTTTGCAGGTTATCAAGCGGGGGGTACGCGCGGTGCGAAGATGGTGGCGGGCGATAAAACGGTTCGTATTTTTGGTGAAGACATCACCATTAATGCAGAAGTCGTGTCATTACCTAGCATGTCGGCGCATGCTGATGCCGAGCAATTGATAGCTTGGATGAAGACATTGAAGAAAAAGCCTAAGCATGTTTTTGTAACTCACGGTGAGCCAGAATCAGCCGATGCTTTGCGGTTGCGCATAGCGCGCGAATTGGGGTGGGATGTCAGTGTTCCATTGCTTGGTCAGCGCGTAGAAATCGACGGTTTGTAATTCTCCGCATGTGCGAGCTACGAAGGTCTATCGTTTTACCGTCATCGGGAAATCTGATAACAGCTTTTGACACAGGGCTTCCTTGCCCATAGAGGCGGCCTTGCTGGTAAAGGCTGATTGGCCTTGGCTAAAGAGTTCTTTGGATGTTGGTTTGCCTTTTTTTTCCATGCATTGCTGCGAATCTTGTTGAAACCGCCAGGCGTAATATGTAAACCGACATTCCGTGCGCGCCTTGGTAAATAGACCATCCATCTTGATTAAATCGTCACAGGTATCTGCAAGAGCGGTGTCTGCGCAAAGCAGAAGAACGAGGATGCAAGCACGGCGTACTTGTAATGAAAAAGGTCTACGAATCATAGTCTTATGTGATTTTGCTTAGGTCGTTGCCTTGGTCTGAGTTTATCCAAAATACCTCAGCACTTCATTCTAAATATTTCTGAATGTAACCGAGGGTAGCTAAATGTAACGTTTTTCTGCTGGGTGGAATGAGCGTTTTACGATGCATTCGCGTTAACGAATTAACGGTTGTTTCTGAGACGCGCTAATTATCCACTCATGCATTTAAGGGAGTTATTATGAAAAAGCTAGTCTTGTTGTCCAGTCTGATCCTCGCTTCTACAGGTGCTTTTGCCGAAACAGCTAAAAGCGACGCGACACCCGCAGCGCCCACTAAAGCTGCCGCGCATGACGCTGCCAAGACCACGCATGCGAAAACTACGCATGGCAAAGATGCCGCGGCAAAATCGAAATCAACCGATGCCAAGCCAGCTGAGATGGCACCAGCCGACAAGGCCAAGTAAGTCAACTGTTGTACCTTTTGTAGTGGTGAAATAAATCCTGCCTTTAGGGATCGCAGCTTAAATGCCGCGATCCCTTTTTCTTTTTCAGCTCAGTGAATAGACCGACAAATCGTCTGTGTTTGGCAACTAGGATTACAATCGAGCGCATGAACACCGATCAACCCATCAAATTATCCATGCTGGATCTGGTCCCTGTAAGAGAGGGTGCCAGCATTTCTGATGCACTCTGGCAGGCACAACGCACAGCTCAGCACGTGGAGAAGCTCGGCTTTACTCGCTACTGGGTCGCGGAACACCACAATCTTCAAGGCGTGGCCAGTTCGGCAACGTCAGTTTTAGTGGGTCATATTGCGAGTGGTACGCAGCGCATTCGCGTTGGGTCCGGTGGGATTATGTTGCCCAACCATGCGCCACTGACGGTGGCGGAGGCTTTCGGTACCTTAGCTGAGCTGTACCCTGGTCGTATCGATCTGGGTTTGGGACGGGCACCCGGAACAGATTCAATAACCATGCGTGCTTTGCGTCGCGATCGAGTTGAAACAGAAGATGATTTCCCGCGCGATGTCGCCGAATTACAGGCCTTACTCGCACCGACTGTGCGGGGTCAGCGTGTCGTCGCCTTACCGGGCGCAGGTACGCAAGTGCCTATATGGCTGTTGGGATCGAGTTTGTTTTCCGCAGCACTGGCAGCTGAACGTGGTTTACCCTTTGCGTTTGCTTCACACTTTGCGCCGCGTTTTTTAATGCAAGCGATCAGTTTGTATCGACGTCAGTTCAAACCTTCAGACTCCTTGAAAACTCCTTACGTGATGATAGGTGTGCCTTTGGTTGCTGCTGCAACGGATGAACGCGCACATTATCTTGCCAGCAGCGTGTTTCAACGTATTTTAGGAATACTCACTGGCCATCGACGTCCGCTGCAGCCACCCCAGCAGGGTTTCATGGAATCCTTGTCAGAGGATGAGCAGCGCGGTATTGCAAGTTTTCTGGGTGCTGCGGTGATTGGAAGTCCTGACACAGTGCGTGAAGGCTTGATGCAATTGCAGCAAGCCACTCAAGCCGATGAAATTATGCTGACTTGCGATATTTACGAACCTGAACTGCGCTTGCAATCGCTAGACATTGCTGCCACGTGTATGGAAAGTGTGGCTGCTTGAGGTTTTTTGGTTTTAGGGTTCTTGGTTTTTTATTTTCTGTTTTTCTTCGTGCACTTTTTTCAAAAAAGTACTGACCCTAAAATTCTTCGCCAATCTTATCCACAGTTTCGGTGGGTATCTCTGTGGATTAATCCACATCAATCGAGGCAAGTGATTGATTTTTATCGCCTAAAATGATTTGTGCAAAATCAGAGCACTGCGAGAGATTCGTGCTTCACAATGAGGCAAAGGTGTGTAACTCAAATTAAAACAAGCTAAACAGCTTCTTACTTACGTGCCGCGCCTTCGGGTAAAGCAAACGCATTTTTGTATTCATTTGAAGAAAAAAATGCGTCGTTTTCAAGATACGCCAGCAACATGTCAGTCGCATCAAGGCCCCAGAAAGTATTCCCATTCACAGCAGCGGTGGGCACTCCGAAAATACCTTGTGCGATCGCTTGTTCACCATTGCGTCGCAGCGCAGTTTTAATTTCTTGCGTGTTGAGCGCTGAATCATCGAGTGAAAATTCACTTAGCAGTGCTTGCCACGCGTCGTGATCGGTGGGTAAGTGCCCATCCTGCCAAACGAAGTTAAACAGACGGTCCACAACGTCGGGCGTTGCGCCAGCAGCAATCGACAATCGTAGTAAGGGCAATGGATTAAACGGATGTGCAGAAGGTAAACGTAATGAAATACCTTCGCGCTTAGCGATCCACAGGCAATGAGCGTAGGTCCAACCGCGTTTGGGTGGAATTTCTACTGGCCCTTTGTTATCCCAATGACTCAGCAATCCCGCAAATAACAGTGGATAAGGCGTGACCGTGACGTGCGAAGCCTCACGCCTTAACTTGTGCCATTGCAGAAAAGCGAATGGTGAGATGAAATCAAAATACCAATCAATGCGTGGATTCATCGCGGACCTAAAAATTAATGACGCTCATTTTCGGGCAAGCAGTAGGTCGGCATATCGCAATCAGTACAGTTGCATTGGTTGCGAACAAATGCCATGCATTTGCCAGGCCCACGCGTTTCAATCATGCCTAGCGTGATGGGATTAGTGGGGTTTGAGCACTCTGTTTGTAGGCGAGTTTCAAGCGCTGCTTTTTGTTCAGGGCTGAGTTTGCCGCTGCGGACAGCATGCACAAACGTCATCGTGCCACCGTTATCAATTGCCATCGGTCGATCGACCGATTTATCGGCGGCTAGGGAGTTAACACTGTTCGCTATTAGTGAGAGTAACAAACACAGCGAAAAAAAACGTTTCATTATCGAGTCCGGTTACTCCAGCATATCCGACCAAATAGTGCGTGCCCAGGTGTTGGCATGACTGCCTTCAAGCTCAGTGGGTGCTGTGGATACACCTCCTGAACCTTGCACGACTTTGTAAGTACGTTCATTCGCGACGTATTCATGAACGCTGGCGACATGCACCACATTCTTATCATCGATAAAGCTATAGCAAGTATTCGTTAACACAGGTGACGGATTAATCTCCAGCCCGTTCAGTTGCGCCACTATTGCAGCGGCCGCTACTTTGGCGTGGTTATTCGCCATGTGGCCGCTCTTAGGCATTAACTGAGCGACTTGAATGGCATCGCCAATGACGAATACATCTTTCGCGATACTCGATTCAAAACTTTGATAGTTCACACCGCACCAGCGATTGTTTGCCAAATTCGCCAAGCCAGTCTGTTGCGCGATTTTTCCAGCGCGCATGGCGGGCAGTGCGTTGATGACGTCGGCTTTTACATCAGCTTGCACATCAAATTTAATCAATCCTTCTTTAGCTGAAACTGCAATCGCTTTATGTTGATTGCGATATTCAACGATGCCTTTGTAATTATCTTCCCAGGCTTTTTTGAAGAGGGCGGGCTTAGAGACGACATCTTGATTCGCATCCAGCACTAACACCTTACTTTTAGGTTTGAAGTTCTTGAAATACCAAGCCACTTGGCATGCGCGTTCATACGGGCCGGGTGGGCAGCGAAACGGTGCCTCGGGAATCGTGATCGCATACACACCACCATCGGGCATGGATTCAAGCTGATTGCGCAAGGATAGTGTTTCAGCGCCCGCTTTCCATGCTTGCAGTATCTGGCCACTGGTATGTGCTTCAGGCAAGCCTTCAATGCTAGCCATGTTCAGATCAATGCCAGGTGAGAGCACTAATTTATCGTAACTGATTTGAGAGCCGTTAGAGAGCGTAATGCTACGCGCGGTTGTATCAATCTGGGTCGCCATATCGCGAACGATTCGCACACCATGATTTTTTTCTAGCGTGTAGTAGGGCCGACTAATGTCCGATAATTTGCGACTGCCACCCACCACTAAATTTGAGAGCGGGCAAGAGATAAATTCTTTGTTGGGTTCAATCAGAGTGACATCTAATTGATTCATCGATAACCAGCGTATGTATTTAGCCGCGGTAGCACCACCGTATCCACCACCAATAACCACGACTTTGGCGCCGCGCATAGCGAACGCCGATACGCTGCCGCCCAGCAGCGCCAGACTGATACCGGCTTGCACAAAACTTCTACGATTCATCATCATGACCTCAGGGTTGCTGGCTGGCGAAGTAGCTGCCTAGTAATCGAATTTGCTCATCCGAATACCCTTTAGCTAGCTGATGCATGATAGTGGCTGGACGAGTTCCCGATTTGAAAGCCTGCATTTGTTCCACGAAATAGTCGTTCTTCAGGCCAGCTAAGTTTGGGATGGAGCCATTCGATATGCCTTTACCGGCCGTGCCATGACAATTGGCGCAGGTAGCAGCCAGACTTTGCGTGTAAAGGGCTTGTTGTTCAACGGCGTGCGATTCGCCAGTTATCATTAGAGCCAAGACTAACGCTAGTTTGGTCAGTGGGTAGTGTGTCATTTACAGCTCCTGCGGAAGTATGGAATGTGACGTATCAGCCGTATTAAGAAGCGCGGTGCAAGTACCAGGAATGATTTGATTGTAACCGTAAATTCTTGCGCTGATATACTCAGGGAATTGGTTAATCCGGAGTCGAGTGTCATGAAGAAAAAATTATATTTATTAATCGCTCTATGCAGTTTTACCGGTTGGGTGCATGCCGATTGGACTCGTGTTGAACATAGCGGCAAAGAGTTAAGTTTGTATATCGATACTGAGACGCGTCAGGATTCCGGACGGGGCACCATTTTGATGTGGCACTTGGTCGATTTCAAGGCAGATCAAGATTTCAATGGCAGCCCTTTTCGCTCGATTAAAGGTCAGGATGAATTTGATTGCGACAAAGGTGTGCGGCGCGACATGTTCTATTTGTGGCATCAAGACGGCATGGGCGCCAGCCACATGGTGCACGCCGCATATAAGCCAGGCCCATGGGTGCCAGTAGTGAATGGCAGCGTTCAACAGACGTTGATGCGAATGGTTTGTTCCAAATAGCCAGAGACGAGCATCGTTATGGCTGTTAAGACTATCGTTGGTCGCCTTCTTCGCGCGCCGGAAAATTTTATTTCCGATGCAGTGATTGATGACATTCGTGAGCACGGTCTGAATGCTGATCGGCGTAATTTCATACGCAAAAGTTTTGCAGCAGCTAGCGCAGCGTTGGTGTCTGGTCATGTAGTCGCTGCTGCTGATCATCCTAGTGGTGCAGGCGATCCAGCGATCTTAACGCTGCCTAAACATAGTACCTCGCTGGGCAATCCAGTGGCCCATCTACCCTACGGTTTGCCCTCTAAATATGAATCGAATTTGCAGCGACGTGAGTCGCCCGGCTTAACGCGAAAGCGCGAGAGCAGCGTAGCCTTTACACCCTTGCAGGGTCTATTCGGGATCATCACTCCCAGCGGTTTGCACTTCGAGCGACACCATGCAGGATGGCACGATATTGATCCTGCATCACATCGACTGATGATCAATGGTTTGGTAGCTAAACCTAAGGTTTATACGCTGGGCGATTTGATGCGTTTACCGTCCGTATCGCGCATGCATTTCATTGAGTGTGGCGCAAATACTGCGATGGATTGGGCCTCACCTGCGCTGCCATCAGTTCAGTACACACATGGCATGTTGTCGTGCTGCGAATTTACTGGCGTGCCACTGTCTTTGTTATTAGATGACTGCGGTATCGATAAGCGCAATGCTAAATTTATTTTGGCTGAAGGTGCTGATGGTGCGAGTCTGACACGCACGATTCCGATTGAGCGCGCACTGGATGATGTCATCGTTGCTTGGGGCATGAACGGTGAAATGCTTAGGCCAGAGAATGGTTATCCGCTTCGATTAGTCGTGCCGGGTGCGCAAGGGGTGAGTTGGGTGAAATGGTTGCGTCGTATTGAAGTGGGTGATGCTCCCTATGCCACGCGTGAAGAATCAACCCAATACACCGATGTGATGCCCGATGGTTTATCGCGACAATATTCGCTAATTCAAGAATGTAAATCGGTCATCACTACGCCCTCAGGTGGGCAGCGTTTACTAGACAAAGGTTTCTACAACATCACTGGGCTTGCTTGGTCTGGGCGTGGAAAAATTGATCGCGTAGATGTTTCAGTCGATGGTGGTAAAAATTGGAAAACAGCGCGCTTGGAATCGCCCATACTGTCTAAATGCCTGACGCGTTTTAATTTCGATTGGGTATGGAACGGTAAGCCTGCCATTTTGCAGTCGCGCGCAATCGATGAGACAGGTTATGTACAGCCTAAACTCGCTGAATTGCGTGCTGTGCGGGGTACGCGCTCGGTGTATCACAACAATGCAATTCAATCCTGGCGAGTTGAGGCCGCAGGTGAGGTGATCAATGTTCAAATTTCTTGATCGCCTGTTTATGCTGCTGTGTTTGTGTGGCGTTCAAGCGCATGCACAAAATTATCCTGCCATTGGTCGTCCTGCTACCGTAGCTGAAATTGCCGCATGGGATAGCGATGTGCGACCTGACTTTCGTGGTCTGCCGGTAGGGTCGGGGAGTGTTAGTCAGGGCATGAAGGTGTGGGAAAAAAAATGCGCATCGTGTCATGGCGACTTCGCTGAATCACCCGCTGTTTTTCCACCACTCATAGGCGGTACTAACAACGCTGATATCGAGCGCGGTCGTGCAGCCGGTTTGACGGCAGTCACAGAAAATTCTAAAACGACCATCATGAAGTTGGCGACTGTATCGACGTTATGGGATTACATACGTCGAGCGATGCCGTTCGATGCGCCAAAAAGTTTATCGGTTAATGAAGTATATGCAGCAACCGCCTATCTTTTACATTTGGCAGATATTCTTCCAGCTGATTTCACGCTGACAGAAAAAAATATCGCGCAAGCTCAGGCAAAAATGCCTAACCGCGATGGGATGAGTGTTGCCCATGGCATGTTCGATGTGAAAGGTAAGGGAGATGTTACTAGCCAAGCATGCATGAACGATTGTCCCGTGAATGAACAATCTCTTGTCGTATTGCCTACTTCTGTGAATGGCCTTAACGGTAATCTCGCAGAGCAAAATCGCAGCTACGGTTTAGTCAGAGGCGTGGACACTAGCGTTAAGCGATAAATCGTTTGGCGCGCAGCCCCCTGCAGAGGGTGCCCTATCGGTGGCACAATGCAGAAAAATAATTGATGGAGAAAAAAATTGGATCAGAGTCGGCGCGACGCTATGCGTATTGCCTCGGGATTGGCGATCGCCTTTAGTGCCGGTTTGCTAAAACCATCCGAAGTGTTCGCTGAAGTGACCGAGGCCGCAGAAGTCGCTTGGGGTTCAGACTGGAATGGCGCGGTCTATTCCGCCAAAAGTCTTGAAGCCTTTGTGATTGCCATGAGTGGCGATACTACAACCCCCAACACACCTAGAACAGTCACTGAGCGTGGTCGTGCTCCCGGTTTGAGTGAAGCGCCTAAAAATCAGCTCATCATTGATGCGCCTGAGCTAGCAGAAAATGGCACGAATGTACCTGTCACAATCACCAGCAAAATTCCCAAAACAGATTTCATTGCGCTGTTAGCCGATTTAAATCCTAACCCGGTATGCGTTGGCTTTCATGTTTTGCCCGATAACGAGCCATCGTATTCAGTTCGCATTAAGGTGGCTGAAACATCAGGAATAATCGCTGTCGCGCGTTCACAAGGAAAATGGTACTACGCCATTCGCGACATCACCGTCATGATTGGAGGTTGCCTTGGGTGAGCCTATGCGTGTACGCGCCGTGAATAACAGTGGCGTCGTCGAAGTCAAAGTGCTGATGAAGCATCGCATGCTGAGTCGTTTGTCATGGAGTACGGAGGGTCAATTAATACTTCCGCATTTCATACAAACCTTACGTGGATCGTGCAATGGTCGGCCTGTGCTGCATGTTCACTTTGGTGGGTCGGTGGCTCGTGACCCGTATTTTTCATTTAAGTTCAAAGGCGGTAAGGTCGGCGACAAAGTAGAAATTACTTGGGTCGACACTGAGGGTGACTCTCGAACAGATACGACGCTGATCACATAAGTTTTTTGATAAGCTGCGGTGCAACAAAGTGACTGCGCTTATATCTCACTTAGATAGATAAAAAAGCCCGAAGCTCAGAAGTAGTTTAGGGCTAAATATAGTGTGGGCAAAGAAAAGTCGTTGGTTAGGTTTTGTGTATGTCCAAGTCATTGATTTATTTAACTTCGATAAAAAAATACCTTCAGTAATCATTAAATAAATAAGGATTGTATACTGAATGATTGATCAGAAAATTATCAAGTAACTATCAATTGAAATGGCGGCGAAAGTATTCGTCGTTAAATTAGGCGAGGCGTTTAGAAAGCAAAAAATTTGCGAAGTCAACAATGTTGGTGATGTATCAATAAAGTGCTAGGTGGGTTTTATTGATTTTGCTAAATAACGGTGCTATATAGACACATGCGTAAAAATTTCGTCCAAATAGACAACACTTTTTGGGCGAGCAAAGGCTACGCGGAAGCAAGACGCCCACTGCAATTTCCCCAAGAAGGACATGCAGAAAGGTGACGATGGGCAGAACAATTTTAAGCTTAGCTTAGCCCGCTTCAAAAAAAATCTAATGAGAAATCATTGGCTTAAGTTGCAGTGAAACCATGAGAAAGAGGAGAGTAAAACATGGCAATCAGTTTTAATCTGAACGGCTCGACGGTCTCCGTCCAGTCCGAGGCGGATACCCCGCTGTTGTGGGTAATTCGTGATGAAGTGGGTCTGACAGGTACTAAATTCGGATGTGGCGCAGCCCTTTGCGGTGCTTGCACAGTTCATCTGAATGGCACACCTATTCGCGCATGCCAAACTCCGGTTTCGGCAGTCGCAGGTAAGAAAGTCTCCACAGTTGAGTCGCTTTCTGCTGATAACTCGCATCCACTGCAAAAAGCATGGATCAAGCATCAGGTACCACAGTGTGGTTACTGCCAGTCGGGTCAGTTGATGAGTGCAGCTGCGCTGCTCTCGAAAAACAAAAATCCGAGCGATGCAGACATCGACAACGCGATGAGTGGAAATCTGTGCCGTTGCGGCACCTATAACCGTATTCGCGCTGCAATTAAAGATGCCGCTGCTGAATTGCGTCGCGCTTAAGGTAGAGGAGACAAACAAATGACAACAAATCGTCGCGAATTTCTAAAAACGTCTGCAGTCGCTTCTGGCGTTGCCGTACTGGGCATGTACGTGCCAGGTATGGGTGGCAACGAAGCTAAAGCTGCGGGTTCCCTGCATACCCCGAACGTTTGGGTACACATTGCAGATGACAACTCCATTACCCTTCTCTCGCACATGTCTGAGATGGGTCAGGGTGTGCATACAGCGCTGCCTATGCTGATTGCAGAGGAACTGAATGTAGACATCAATAACGTTAAAGTGGCTACCGCTCCTGCGAACCCTGCTTACGTTAACGGCTTGCTCGGCGCACAGATCACAGGTGGTTCCACCTCGATTCGTGATGCATGGGAAAAGTTGCGTGTGGGTGGTGCACAAGTGCGCACTATGCTGATCGAAGCTGCTGCTAGCAAGTGGGGCGTTGATGCTTCCACACTGACAGCGAACAACGGTGTTGTTTCTGGTGGTGGCAAGAGCGCAACCTACGGTGAACTCGCATCTGCAGCCGCATCGCTGCCAGTACCAAAAGACGTCAAGCTGAAAGATCCATCACAGTTCCGCGTTGTTGGTAAGCCAGCTAATCGTTTGGATACACCTGCTAAGGTCAATGGCACAGCCGAATTCGGTATCGATGCCAGAGTTCCTGGCATGGTCTACGCCTCGATCGAGCAGACTCCAGTTATTGGCGGTAAGCCAGTTAGCTTTGACGGCACTAAAGCCAAGTCTATGCCTGGCGTGATCGATGTGGTGCAGATCTCTGATGGCGTTGCTGTTGTCGCGGACACTTACTGGCACGCTTACAACGCACGCAAAAAAGGTCTGACAGTTAAGTTCGAAGACGGCGCATCTGGTGGTCTGTCGTCAGCTGGTATGTGGGCAGCAATCAAGGGCGCTGAAAAAGACATCAAAGCTATCAAGATTCGTCCTGATGTAGGTGACGCAGCGGGTGCTATCGCTGGTGCAGCTAAAGTCGTTAAGGCTAACTACACCACAGCCATGATGGCTCACCAGCCGCTCGAGCCAATGAACATGATTGCTGATGTAAAAGGCGATAAATGTGATTTGACTGGCCCAACTCAGTTCCAACAAGGTGCACAAGGTACGGCAGCTGCTGTTCTCGGCATCAAGCCAGAGAACGTTACTGTTCGTACTACTTACCTCGGTGGTGGTTTCGGTCGTCGTATCGAACTCGATTTTATTTCGCAAGCTGTTCAGGTATCCAAAGCCGTTGGCCGTCCGGTCAAAGTGCTGTGGAGCCGTGAAGACGACATGAAGCATGACTTCTATCGTCCAGCGGGTCTGAATCGTATCGAAGCAGGTCTGGATGCTTCAGGCAATCCAGTCGGCGTGAAATTCCAGTTGACCTCGCAGTCGATCACACAGCGTGCATTTGGCTTGCCAAAGAACACCCTGGATCCATTCATGGTCGAAGCGTCGGTTCCACTGTACAGCGTGCCAAACACATCGCATGACGTGATCATTCACGACACAGGCTATCGTGTTGGTTACCTGCGTGCGGTATCGCACACCATGAACTGCTTCGCTAACGAATCCTTCATGGACGAGTTGGCACTGGCAGCAGGCAAAGATCCTGTGGCTTATCGTTTGGGTCTGCTGGGCAATGAGCCGCGCATCACCAACGTGCTGAAGATCGCAGCTGAGAAAGCTGGCTGGGGCCGTAAACTGCCTAAGGGCCGTGCTCTGGGCGTCGCAATCATGGAAGGCTACGGTACTTACATGGCACAAGTGGCTGAAGTTTCGGTTACTGACGGCAATCCAAAAGTACACAAAGTCTGGGTGGTTAGCGATCAAGGCAACATGGTTAATCCAGAGATCGTTCGTCAGCAGTTGGAATCAGGCATTATCTATGGTCTCTCAGGTGATCTGTACACTGAGAACACCCTGGCAAATGGCCGCATTCAACAGGCTAACTTCAATGACTTCCCGCCAATTCGTCAGAATCAGGCTCCAGTGATTGATGTGACTCTGGTTGAAACAGCGAACAAGCCAGGCGGCGTAGGTGAGCCTTCTACTTCGCTGATCGGACCAGCTGTTGCGAACGCGATTTTTGCTGCAACTGGCAAGCGTATTCGTAGTATGCCATTGGCTAAGGGCTTGAAATCAGCCTAATAAAGTAGCGCGTTGAACGGCTCCCCTCCCGCAAGGGTGGGGAGCTTTTTTTTACTGGTTTCAAAAGTGATACGTCATGGATAGTATTGACCTAGAAGTACTCAAGTCTTGCAGCGATTGGATCGCCGCAGGTAAGCGCTGCGAACTCGTAACCGTCATTAAAACGTGGGGTTCTAGTCCGCGTCCCGAGGGTGCTACGCTGGGTATTTGTGACGATGGTCATGTCGTTGGCTCAGTTTCTGGCGGCTGCATCGAAGACGATTTAATTGATCGTGTACGCAAAGAAGGTATTACTCGCACTGAGCCTGAAGTCGTAACCTATGGCATCACCGCTGATGAAGCGCATCGCTTTGGTTTGCCCTGTGGCGGCACTATACAACTAGCGATTGAACCGCTCTCGGCTGAGAGCCAAATAACGGAATTAATTGAACGGCTGGGCAAAGGCGAGTTAGTTGCCCGGCGCGTTGACTTGCAAGCAGGTGCTGTGACCCTAGGCTCTGCTAAACCCGGCATGAGTTTGCAAGTCTCTGAATCAGCACTCACAACCATTCATGGTCCACGTTGGCGGCTGTTGATTATTGGTGCGGGTCAGTTATCGCGCTTTTTAGCTCAGATTGCTGTGGGTATGGATTACGCAGTCACGGTGTGCGATCCGCGGGAAGAATATCGTGAAGGTTGGCATGTTGAAGGCGTACAGGTAGTGCATGCCATGCCCGATGATTTAGTGGTTGAGATGAAGTTAGATAGTCGCTGTGCTGTGGTGGCTTTGACGCATGATCCTAAGTTGGATGACCTCGCGCTAATGGAAGCATTGAAATCAGAAGCTTTTTATGTCGGTGCGATTGGTTCACGCTCTAACGATGAAAAGCGTCGTGAGCGTTTACTCGAATTTGATTTATCGCCAGCGCAGCTAGAAAAATTGCATGGGCCGATTGGTCTATATATCGGTAGTAAGACGCCTTCGGAAATCGCGATATCGATACTCGCGGAAATGACCGCTGTAAAAAACGATGTATTGCTGCCCGAAGAAATGAAGGTAGGCAAAGCCAAGGCATCGGCTCAGCTTGAGGCGAGTCCGGATGCCTGCTTATACGATCCTAGTCAACGCATTGTCTGAACGTCCCGATACCCCCTGCGTAGCCGTTTGCTCCACGACCTTCGACGATGTTTGTCGTGGTTGTGGTCGTACCGTGGTTGAAGTGGCGGAATGGGTGTTCATGTCCGCGGAGGACAAAGAAATAGTTTGGGAGCGCATCCTTGCCGAGGGTTTCCCACGTCGGAATTATTAAATTTGTATGAAAAGTCGTCTGGGAATGTCCCCAAATCCTATGCGTAAACATGTTTAGCACTGTTTTTTATATTTCCTAAGATTTGTTGATTGTTAGACTAGTAATCTTGTAATTCCATCGTCATAATCACGGCCTAAAGTAGTCCAGTGACTACCTCTCTCAGCCCTTTTTCCGCGAACGCGGCCTCTTCCATGAGCGCATCCCCCCCTGAACGCCAGATTTCAAGGTTGGCGCAATCCGGCTATACGCACGCGGCTAGCGGTGCGAAGTGGCAAGATTTTTTGTTTCACAAGATCACACTACTATTCGCGGCAATGGTTTTGCTGGTTCTCGTTGGAATTCTGTTGTCGCTTATCGTTGGTGCTTGGCCTGCTCTGGAGCACTTTGGTCCCGGTTTCATTACCCGCATTGAGTGGGATCCAGTCAATAATGAATATGGCGCTTTGATCGCTATTGCTGGCACACTGATCACCTCGGGTCTGGCTTTGCTAATCGCTTTCCCTATCAGTTTTGGTATCGCTTTATTTCTTACAGAAATTTGTCCAGCTTGGTTGAAGCAGCCTCTGGGAACAGCGATTGAGTTATTGGCCGGTGTGCCCAGTATTATTTACGGCATGTGGGGCTTGTTTGTTTTTGCTCCCCTGTTTGCTGACCATGTTCAACCGTTGCTGCAGAACACATTGGGTGAAGTTCCTGTGATCGGTCAGTTATTTCAAGGGCCAATGATGGGTATAGGCATGCTGACGGCGGGCTTGATTCTCTCCGTAATGATCATTCCCTTCATTGCCTCGGTTATGCGTGATGTATTCGAAACCTGCCCAGGTGTACTCAAAGAGTCTGCCTATGCAATAGGTTGCTCACGTTGGGAAGTTGTTAGAAATATTGTCCTTCCTTATACACGAATCGGCGTTGTTGGCGGAGTCATGCTGGGCTTGGGTCGCGCGTTGGGCGAAACTATGGCTATTACCTTTGTCATTGGTAATTCACATCATTTGTCGTGGTCACTTTTTGCAGCGGGAAATAGCATTGCGTCGACCTTGGCGAATGAATTCGCAGAAGCAGAAGCGGGCCTACAT